>Ga0272441_10000083_pt1 | contig 199485 bp, 179 predicted proteins | sample SSMProp6N_FD_193582 | JGI IMG/M metagenome (GOLD analysis project Ga0272441, IMG submission 193582) | Marine sediment archaeal communities from Little Sippewissett salt marsh, Falmouth, MA, United States - SSM-Prop-6N | ecosystem: Environmental > Aquatic > Marine > Wetlands > Sediment ...
CAAACCACATGAACTTTCAAGTCTGTCTTTGTATGTGCACCGGTTTTATAAAGTCGCATAGCGACAACTTTAAACTTTTCTTCGCCTTAAGGCGAGGGGTTTCCACCATCCCCGATCGAGACACTAATAGCCTTTAGCCTACAGCCTAACCAACCTGAACAGTTACATGAATAGTTGAGTTCTCTCAAAAATTCCTCTTTCACGAGTGAGACTTAGCCGACGGAAGATAAAGGCGGGTCGCTAATCTTTCTCGGTACTTTACCCCAATGATGCAACTTTGAGTTTTATGATATTCGGAATAACGCCCCGGGACCCTTGGAGCCCCGGGGAACTCCAGTCGTTCGTTGTAACCGGTCCCGGGTGAAGCCCTACCATCTTCCACCGGTCGCGATTGAGAAGGCCCATCCGGGTAACACCCAGGCCCCTGAAACTTGGTACCCGCCAGGCCTCGGATGGCCATTATCATACCGAGTCTCACACCGATTGTAGCGCACCCTCCGGTTGTGTTTTGCCCTGTAGATGTGCTCGCTCGCCTTCTCCTGCAGCTGTCTCAGGTGTCGCCTTTCACCGGGCCTCACCCGGCCGTCTGCCATCGCCTGTCGCCTGGCTCTTCGGATGCGATTCTGTTCCTGTTTCAACTTGAAATGCTCTTTATTGGTTATTTCCCCGTTTTCAACACCTTTGGCGATTCTCTTGATCTGTTTGCTCTGTACTCGTTGGAATGGATCGCGCGCCCATGTGGGGCTGCTGATCGCTAAAACCAAAACTGCTGCCATCATTGCTGTTAGAATGCCCGCTTTCATCTTTTTTCTCCTTTCCGATCTTTCTTGACCCCTTTTGACGCACACCGGGCGAAAAGGTTTACAGCGATCGATTTTTTGGTTTAATCCGATGTGGCTCAAGAAAAGCGCGATCTTCAATAAATGCCTTTCGTGATATGTATTCATCAAGACTCTCAAGTTTAGTCTTCTATAGTCATCACCTTATTTATGCAACCCTTGCTGAGACCCGGGTCAGCCCCTAAAAATGATTGGGAAGAAGGGCTCATTGGTGTCTTTAATAACTTCTTGTCATGTTTTTTTGTTTGATATACTTGAAAAGATAAATGCCCGTCCCAAGCCGTTTGAGTTCTATACGGCAAGTGACTTGTGGCCGGATGATCATCAAGGATTGTCTATGTCTGTAAAGTAAAGTGGATTTCCCTGCCTCGCCACAGTTTCTTGCTTAGACGGCACGCCCTATAAGTTCACGCCTCCCTGTTGGCGGGATTTTCGACATGCTGAAAAGGCTCTTTGTTTTTATCCCGGTTGTCATGTAAGCATGTAAGGCAGGCCTCACCCTTATGGGGTACAACCGAAGTCTGGTCCTCCTCCTGCCCAATCGGGCGGGGATCTACGATGCGCCAGAGTTCTTTACGGTAATCGTCCGCACAAAAGTGTGTAAACTTTTACCATCACATATAAAAAAGCTTCGCTCAATGATGGCAATTTTTTTCATATCCAGATACATCAGTTTCATATTTTAACATAACCATTTAAAACATATAAATAATTTTCGCGAAAAAATTTTGGCACAGTTGTTGCTGCATATAGAGGGCAAGATTCCGGTGATGAGAAAATTTATTTATTTGTTCACGGTGGGAAAATCACAAATTAAATATGAACCCGATATTTATAAGATGCTATCCTGCTCGAAATTGTGTAAGATATAAAATTAATATTAGTAGGAATGATGTAAAAATCCTGTCTCGAACGACCTCATTAGAAGCGTTTGCCGGTGACCTGCCGGGGAAAAATTGTTGAGAGGACGTCGTAATCAGACAAAGAGGTGCGTTCCGAAACCTTGGATAGGGGGGACAAAAATGGCTAAATGGCGTTTTATCAGCGTATTAATGGTAAGTCTATTTCTTGCGTTCGGCATCTTCAATGCGTACGCAGCCGAAGAAACAACCGATTCTCCGCTCGTCATCACTCCCGAGGCGTGGGATTCCGGAACCATTGATCTAGGAACCCAAAAGGCGGTTGTTTTTACCATTCGAAATGAGGGACAGAAATCTCTTGTCATCCGTTCCATCGGTCTTAAAGGGGACAACATCTCATCCTTCTCGATTAACTCGCCCGATCTGCCCATGACACTCGACGCGTCAGGAGAAATAGCCGTAGAAATCACATTCTACCCGACTACCGTTGGTCTGCACTCCGCCGCCTTAGATGTTCAATGCGATGAGAGTGGCATTTAAAAAATGCCGCAGAGCTTTTAGAGATTTTCTTATGGCCCCGGGACCAATAAGCAAGAAGGCCTCCATCTGGGGCCTTTCAACTCGGGGCTTCAATCAAAATCATTGTGCAGCCCCTGATTCTCCGTCTTCCATGACCTCCTTAAAACCTGGATGCTCCCGCAATTCTGCGGCCTTGGTCTTGAGCCCTTTGCCTTCAAAAAATGCGATTGCCGCAAAAACCGCTTCCGCGTCTATTTGATGTGTGATCGAGGCATAAGGATTTTTTTGGAGGCATTTAAGCGCGCCGATAAAGTGTTTCAGGGCGGATTCTTCGTCTCCCATGAGACGGTAAGTATCGGCTATCTGAAATTGCACGGGGAAAGAGCCATTTCGTGACTGATAGATCTTATAATAGGTGAGGGCCTCAGGGTATTGCCCCATCTCTTTCAAGGCATCTGCCAGGTTTTTCTGTCTGAAATTCATGTCGAATTTCAGGGCATACGCGGCCTCGAAAAATTTCAGAGCCTTTGGAAGTCGTTGCGTATCGATCAGGCACTGCCCGATATCCGCAAGACCGTAACAGTATCTTGAATCGATCCGGCACGCTTCTTCAGCGTATTTGAAGGCCTTTGTGAAATCCCCCTTGGCGTAGTAGGCAAAAGCGGTATAAAGAAGAATATTGGGGTCCTTGCCGCCGACATCGATAAACGGGAGGGCAATCTTAAGAATTCGATCCGGGTCATTGGCCTCGTAAACATCGTCCAACCGCTGCCATATCCGCCACAACCGGGGCAGAGGAAGGTCATTCACGTGCGGGTTCTTTAATATTGCAACACTTATTTCGCCAATCCAGCGGTTGTGGACGCTGAGATACCCACCGTTGACGGAAAAGGCCATGAGTGCCTCCTGTATCCCGTATTTTTTCCGATGTAGTGCCTCAAAAAAAATCATCAGGGCCGAAAGCTTATCCAGGCCATGCACCCTTGCAAAGGGTGGCAAAAAATCAAGATCGAGACTCAGCACAAGCGGTTCCTCAATATCGGGCAGACTGCCCATATCACAAATCATGAGGGGAATACCGTGCAGAATACCGCTGAAGCGACCCTGTTTCATACGGAAGGTCTGGATGTCCCTTTCCGGAAATTCATAAGCCCTGAGAAAGGCCTTTAAGGCATGTATTTTATCGGGACGCGACAAAATATCAAAAGGAATGACCCAACAGACCTTTTTCACCATATCCAGTTGCGCGGCGGCATAGATAAAACTGCCAATATCGTAAAGGCTGTCATCCCCCACGGAATCTGCCCTTTTTATGGCCGTCCAGTCCTCGGCCTCATAGTATTTCCAAAGTTTTTTGATTTTTTCAGGGCGAATCCACCGCATGTCGTCGTGGGCATCGAAATTCATGAGCACCGCTTCATGAAGCCCTCGTCTTGCCCAGGCTTCCAGGATTTCACTGTGATTTTCGACAATGCTCAGCTTTTCAATGGGATCGGTGCCGATGACAGGAAAATTTCCTGCCCACCCAGTGTTTGCACAGTAAAAATAAAAGGCAAGGGCTACGATAAAAAGGCGGGGGCATCCAGTATTCACGATGGACTCTCTCGGGCCTGAATGAAGCCGGGGATCAGACAGAAGGCTCAACGCCGGAACCCCGGGGCATCACGACTGTAGGGAAGATGTGCGTTACTTAGTGCTCATCCGGAAAGGGCCATTTCCAGATACGCGCTATCCGCGATCAGCTTTCAGCCGTCAGCAAAAAACACAAGAAACAAATCCTTAAACTGATAGCTGAACGCTGATGTCTGACCACTCCATCCTGAAATCTTTGATTTCTGGATGGACACTACTTAATCGGAGAGGTGGGACGCATCTGCTGTAATGGTTTCCTCGGGCGCATCGTCTGTTGGGGCGCCGTCGGTCTCATGGTCTGCGCCGGCAGGGTCGGACGCATCTGCTGCATCGGCATCGTCGGACGCATCGCCTGCTGGGGTGCCCTCGGCCTCATGGTCTGCGCCGGCGTGCTCGGGCGCATCTGCTGCACCGGCTTCGTCGGACGCATCGTCTGCTGGGGTGCCGTCGGCCTCATGATCTGCGCCGGCAGGGTCGGGCGCATCTGCTGCACCGGCTTCGTCGGACGCATCGTCTGTTGGGGCGCCGTCGGTCTCATGGTCTGCGTCGGCATGCTCGGACGCATCTGCTGCTGCGGTGCCGTCGGTCCCATGGTCTGCGCCGGCAGGGTCGATCGCATCTGCTGGGTGGAAGGAAGTGCTTTCATGCTCTCACCGCCCTGAGCGCTCCCCTGATTGGGGATCAAGGGACTGTCCGGGTTGTTGTCGACGTTCCAGAATTTGTTCCCGGAACCCGCTCCCTCGATCAAGGGGTTGGGTCTGGTGTCGGGTCGAGGACGGGCTTGCATCTCTTCCTCTTCCTCTTCTTCCGGTTGGCAAAACCCGTATTGATTGAAAAATATCCCGTCTGATAAAACAAAACCGAAGATAAGGACCATCACACCCCAAAAGATTGCCTGTCGTTTCATGGCACCCTCCATTGCAGTAGATCAAAATTGGAATTAAAAGTGTTTCAGACGCTATATTCTCTGGACGCGGTTCTATCTTTGAATTTTTTATAAAAAAGTATAAAGGAGTGGAAGCTGTTTGTCAAATCAGGGGAATATCCGGAAAAATCTGATCGACGTCACGACTATCCTACAAAGGTTGCCCTTATCCGATTTCCTCCACGACCGGGATACGGATTTCCTGAGCGGGCCGGAGCTTGTTAACATCCAGTCTCGGGTTGTACTTATTGATCAGCCAGAAAGGGACCTGGAAGGTCTCGAGACATAAAGACCATAGATTGTCCCCATTCTTTATGTTGTAGGTCTTGACTTCTTCTATTCGATAGGCCGAAAAAAAATCCTCCTGCATCTCCTTATGGTACTCGAATCGTTTTTCCTCGAACTGATCCTTAGAGATCTTTTGAAGGGGAATTTTGATCGGTTCATTCACACGGACACCCCTGCCGTAGGGGAACCCATTTAACCGCCGGATATCCTTCGTGGGAATCTCCAACCAGTCAGCGTAATGACCCAGGGTCTCTTCCACCCCCACCCGAATGATCCCTACCGTCTTCCCCTTCCGATGCGAAACCTCTTCCACGATCAAATTCCCTGTGACGGCCTCAGGGTTGATGGGCGGCCCGGAGACTTTGGCGGCAACGGCCTCAGGATGGATAGGCGGTTCTGAGACTGTGACAGGAATGGATGGTTTGACTTGTTTTTGGACCGGCTTTTTCTTCTCGGGCAAAGTGACCTTTTCAATTATAGCGCTTTTTGCATCGGCCGAGACTTGCTTCTTATTCTTCCTTTTTTGAACCGAAGCCAGTCTGACAGACTGCTTTCCGGGGCCAGGGATGCGCAAGTTCTGGCCGGGGTGAATCAGGGCGCGCGAACCGAGGCTATTGGCGATGATGATATCATCCGTCCTGACACCGTGAATACGAGCGATCTTCCCGACGGTATCCCCTTTCCGGACCTGATAGATACTGCTGCGTTTCTGTTGTGATTGATAAATGTTTTTCGGGAGCCTCAGGGAAGCCGTCCTCATGCCCTGATCTGCGGGCAAACGAAGGGTGTAACCTTTGGGCACATATTTCTGTCCCCTGTAAACGGGTGCGCGCAGGGCAGGATTAAATTTTTTCAGGGTCTTTATACTCACGCCGTAGTAGCGTGAGATATCCTTGATGGAGGCGTAACCCTGGAGCACGGTCTCCCGGCTCTTTACGGGCTTGTGGGTGTCGAATCGTCCGAAATGCCTGTCCGCGTTTTTGGCCACATCACGGGCGGCCAGGAATTCGGAATAAAAATTACGGGAGGCGAACTTGAAGCGTCGGCCCCTGTAGTTCTTAAAAATAGATTCATATCCCCCCTTTTTCTTCCTGGCCCGATTTACGCCGGACACTCCATGGTTATAGGCGGTGATGGCCAGGGGCCAACTGCCGAGTTTTCTGTAATTGGACTTGAGCAATTTTGCCGCTGCATGGGAAGCCCGGATCGGATCCCAACGCTCATCCACGGTATAGTTTACGGTCATGAAACGTTTGCCCGTGGAATGGGTAAACTGCCAGATACCGGCGGCACCGAACCGACTGTAGGCCCTGGGATTAAAAGAGGACTCCACATGAGGGAGGTAGGAAAGATCGACGGGCAGGCCATGGGAGGTAAAAACTCTTTTTATCTCGTCGATATAGGCCCCGGAACGAATCAGGCCTCTCCGAAACCGGTCTTTTTGTCCGACCTGGCATCGAATGCGCCGCACGGCCTCTCTATAGCGAGACCGGGTCGCTTTCGGACCAAAGAGCGCCGCCACGCGCCCGGCGTCCTTAGACCCCGGCGAAGGATTGGCGGCCAATTGTTTCAGGATGCGCTCATATTTTTTCCTGGCCCTGTCTCTCCGTTTCCGGTTTGTCTTCCGGACGCTACGGCTGTCTCCCTTTTTAAGGCGAATCACCTCATAGATGATACTCAGGTCCCGACTATCGTGGATCACCCCATGGGTGGTCGAATACTCCGAGTAGATCTTCGTCCAAAATTCCACATTGGGTTTGATGCATGGATACAGGGGAAGAGAATCCGATGCCCGGCATTCTCCAACGATGCCTGCCACCGGACAAAAAACAAAAAGAAACACGATAAGCGCCAAAAATCGGCGAAGCTTGTCTTTTTTCATGATCGTCCTACTCCAAATTCCTGCAATCGAACCGGACCTGACTCCAGCAGTTCTTCCGGTTCCTTGTCCCTCGAATTAAAAGCAGGAATCGTGCCAAAGTATGACCCATGAGATCCATAATGCATTGAGCCTTGGGGCTCCTGCTCATACATCAGAGGACACAGGGCATGGGGTCCCGAAACAGCCCGACTGCGTCAATCATCCGTCCCCTATGCCATATCACTTACGCCTCCCCCGGTTCAGTTATTTCATATCTTCCCTTACCGGCGAAAACACCTCGATCACCTCAGCGACCGTATCCCCGCATTTTCCGCCATGAGGGACATCAGGAGGAATGATGTAGATCCCGCCTTCGGAGACTGCGACTTTCTTGCCACCGATGACCAAATTCATGGTGCCTTTCAGGACCGTCCCGATCTGCTCGTGGGGATGGGCATGTTCGGGAACCGCCGATCCGGGAGCCAGATGGAAAAAGGCTATCGTCATCCGCTCGCCGGATATTGCACGAATTTCAACGCCGTCGGCAGGCCTTCTGGGTTCAATGTCTTGGATTGTAAAATATTCCACCGTCATACCCCCTCTCTTTTATATTTTTTTATACTATGAAATCGTGACGGCAACCAAGCAATTTCCTGGGCTTTGCGCTTTCAAACGGGAAGACGACATGGCTTCCGCCCTCCAGGGCTTCGCGAAACGCAATGCGTTCATTATAATGAACTTACGTAAAGACCTAAACTCTTACCTTAATAAAATAAACAATAAAAATTTTAAACTTCAACTATTTAATATAAAACATTATTTCAGATCACGTACCGATTTAACACAAAATATTGTTGACAACGCCCGTTCTTTGTTTAATAGTTGTAGACACTATCGTTCATCTTGCGGAACACACATTAAGACACGGATTCAATTTTTCGTTTCCGACTTCACTCTATAAAACTTATTCGCGTACTCCTCCACTACCTCTGCACACGCCATACTTTTCCGACTCCGGATTCGTATCTGGATGACACGCTACCCCGGTCCGCCACCTGCATACGTCTCGGCGCCCATTGAGCGCCTCTAACCGTCCCCGTGATAGTAAAAAACCATCACAAGGAGGCAACTATGTCTACGAAATTGTTAATGATCGATCCGACCAGATGCAACGGCTGCGGTGAATGCGAGATCGCCTGTTCGGAGGCCAACCCAACACGGCGAGCCGCCGGTCTTTCCTGCATCAAGATCATGAAGGCGGATTTCAGGGGCCGTCTACATATACCCACGACCTGTCAGCAGTGCGAAAAGCCACCTTGCGGATCCATATGTCCAAAAGGCGCGATCTACCGTGACGATGCGCTGAATCGGGTGGTCGTGGCCACGGACCTCTGTGTGGGCTGCAAACTGTGCGTCTCAGCCTGCCCCTTCGGGGCAATGGACTTTGACCCAATTCATGGCATCGCTTTTAAATGCGACCTGTGCGATGGTGATCCGGCCTGCGTGAAGGTATGCGAAGCGAATGCATTGGAATATGTCGAGGGATCCGACCTGAACCGCCCCCGTATCCAGGATTCGGCTGGCAAACACTATGCGGTCCTCCACAGGCAGGTGGGAGGACGACGACCGAGTTACACTCCGGTCATCTCACACTGAGAGGGGTTCTGCGGAATCATGCGTGGAAATTTCAGCACCCTTTCCCCGGCAAGCCCTGACTGCGAGTAAATCATAAAACTCAAAAAAGGAGACACAAACATGTCCTTTTTTAAAGTTAATTTCAATTGCAACGGCTGTTTGGCCTGTGTTCACAACTGTCCATCCAGCGCGCTGACCTTTAAGGACAAGGATAATAGAAGAACACTCCTTCACAACATGTCCCTTTGTGCCAGATGCGGAAACTGCTGGAGGGTCTGCCCCCAGGACGCCATTCAATTTGAAGGCATCCTGGACGGGCAGTGGCAGGAGGTCACATCCATGGATCTCGTGGCGTGTAAGATTTGCGGTGAGCCCCTCTACACCGTGAATTACCAGGATACCCTGAACCAAAAGATCAAGAACGGCGGTGAGGCCCTTTGCCCCCTTCACCGCAAAACCCTTTCTCTGGAGGCCTGGGCTCATTTCGCCGGGGATACAACCCCACAAAGGAGAGCAAAGACATGATTGTTGCAGAAAGAAAACCCTTGGAAGAAATTATTGCTTCCGTCAGTTCCTACAGAAAGATTCTTGTTCTGGGATGCGGCACATGCGTGTCGGTCTGTCTGACCGGAGGGGACAGAGAAGCAAGGCACCTCGCCCGGCAATTGGAACTTTCCATGAGCGAAAGAGGACAGCCCTTTTCCTGCGAGGTGGCAACCATCGAGAGACAGTGTGAAGGGGATATTGTCCAGGCCTATGTTCGGGTCTCTCCCGACGTTGAGGCTATTCTCTCCACGGCATGCGGCGCAGGGGTCCAAACCGTCGCAGCCGTCTACGGCAGTCTTCCCGTCATCCCGGCTCTCAACACGACCTTTCTCGGTGCCAGCGACGAGCCGGGAACGTGGGAGGAAAGGTGTGTCGGATGCGGCGATTGTGTGCTGGCCTGGACGGCCGGCATTTGCCCGGTTGCCCGCTGTTCGAAACAGCTTTTCAATGGACCCTGTGGAGGGTCCTCCGGCGGCAAGTGTGAAATCGAAGGAGATGTCGACTGCGCCTGGCACCTGATCCTGCAGCGTCTCACAGAGATTGACGGATTAAAAGGATCCCTGCCCATGATCCCCCCCAGGGATTGGTCCAAGGAGCGGGCGGGCGGGCCTAGAATGATGAGAAAGCCGGACAAGGTTTATGCGGCATCCTTCTAATGACAGGAACCATCGCAGCCCCGGACGGACCTTTCAGATGTGGGGGGTTTTCGGGTCACACACGCGGTCGGGCAGACTCAGAGCATGACAGACATTCTGCCCGATCAGGAGAACGGCGATTCCATGCAGATTGATCCTCCAAATAATCTAAGAGAGTGATCCATTCTTAGCCGGAATGGGCTTTACTCAACATCTTCTGAGCAAAATCTTTGCCGTCTTCGATATCGCCCACATCGGGATGGTTGACGGCGCTGCTCTGGGCTTCTTTTGCCCATGCCTTATGCTCCGGGTTTTTCATCAAAGCTTCAATGAGACTCGATTTGACCTTACCACGGCACCCGAAGGTCCCGAGAATTTTTGCCTTGTTCGCCAGGGTCATGGCGTAATCAAAGGCTGTAACCGCCAGTTGCCCGCCTCGAAGCGAACCGTGGGTAGCAAAGATCGCCAGGTTTTTGCCTTCCGGAATACTTTTCAGGAATGGCTGGACTTTCCCCGGGATAGAGCTGCTCTGAACCGGGAAACCACAAAAGACGACATCATATCCGGCGACATCTCCGGCTTCATCTATGGGCGCGATGGTTTTGTCCACTCGCCCTGTCCCTTCATAGATAGCACGCGCCAATTTTTCCGTGTTCCCCGTCTCTGAAAAAAATGTCACCAGTACCTTCATCTCACCCTCCTTCTGCATTGGATTTATCTTAACAGATTTACCGAATTTACCACCCTAATGCAAGCAATTTGGTAGGACAAGCCCCAAAGCCCATATATTTTCAGATGCTTATACAGTGCTACAGGGCCCTCGCCGAAAGCATTTCCCATAGTCTTTGCTTTATGGCAAACTGTACAAGGTATGCTGGTGATATTAACCGCCACATTAAAGAGTAGGATCTTGCAGTACGCCGGTTGTATCGACAGGAAAAGATCCGAGTCCGGAGGACCAGTTTTTTTAACAACAAAATAAATTCCATTCCCCGGCACTTCCGAAAACACAAGGGGTTCTTTATATGGATACACTGAGATTACGATTTAAAATTTTCATACTGGTCTTTTTTGTGATTATGCTTCTAGGCACGGTCGGCTTCATGCTTGTGGAAGGGCTTTCCCCGGTCGACGCTTTCTATTTCAGCCTGGTGACCGTAACGACCGTCGGCTACGGGGATATACACCCGGCGACCCAACCCGGAAAACTCCTCGCCGTCGCCCTGATCATCTGCGGCGTAGGGACCTTTCTGGGCGTCGTGGCCAATGCAACGGAAATGCTTCTGAATCGCAGGGAAAGGCAGTACCGGATGCAAAAACTCCATATGGTGACAGGGATATTCTTCGGAGAAGTCGGCACCAGGCTCCTGGAATACCTCGTCGGGTTTGATCCCCATATAGATCAAATAGAAAACGACCTGATCGTCACGGGGGACTGGACGGATCGCGAATTCTCAAAAGTCACCCATCGCATTAAGGCTTACGACCACAATGTATATATACACAAAGGTGAGTTGGAGGCACTTCGGTCATTTCTGGAAGAAAAAAGCAGTTTTTTGCTCCGTCTCCTGGAAAACCCGGTCCTGTTGGAACATGAACACCTGACGGAACTTCTCCGGGCCGTGTTTCATGTGAGAGAAGAGCTCCTCCACAGAAACGATCTCAACAAACTCCCCGATACCGACTATGCACATCTTGCCGGAGATCTAAAAAGGGCCTATGCCTTGCTGATCGACGAATGGCTGGAGTACATGAGATACTTGAAAGGGCATTACCCCTATCTCTTCTCACTTGCCATGAGGACCAATCCCTTCAACCCGGATATGTCGCCTATTGTAAAGGTGTAAGATGAAATGATATCAATGGGTGCGCATCTTTTTTGCCGTCGATTGACCTCCCAATAGTGACGAGATTCCGACCCGCCTGTTTCAGCCTTCAAATCTTTTTCCTTGAACGGCAGACAGCCATTTCTTACACTTTATAATCAAAGGAGGATATTGCTATGGACCATTTTTTTACGAGAAGAGAAATGATGAAGGGACTTGGCATGGCTGCTTTGGCGGTGGGCATGGAAAGCCTTTATTCGCGCGCTGAAGGCGCATCGCCCAAGGGCATGTCCAAAGGCGGAGTGTCAGGAGAATGCATGCTGCCGCCGCTTCCTTATGCCTACGATGCCCTGGAGCCTTACATCGATAAGAAAACCTTGACCATTCATCATGACAAGCACCATGCCGGCTATGTAAAAAAGTTCAATCTCGCCTTGAAAAAACTCGAGGAAGCCAGAGGCACGGGTGATTACGGTCTGATCAAACACTGGTCCCGGGAATTCGCCTTCAACGGTTCGGGACACGTACTCCACACCCTCTATTGGAACAGCATGTCGCCCAAGGGCGGAGAGCCCGGTAGTGAACTCATGGGGGCCATTGAAAAAAGTTTCGGAGGACTCCAGCCGTTCTATGACCAGTTTGCCGCAGCCACCAAGGCGGTCGAGGCCAGCGGGTGGGGCATCCTGGCCTATGAACCTTACCGGGGCTATCTTATGGTGCTCCAGACGGAAAAGCACCAGGATCTCACGATCTGGGGGGCCTATCCCTTACTCGTCTGTGATGTCTGGGAGCATGCCTATTATTTAAAGTACCAAAACCGCAGGGCGGAGTACGTGATGAATTTTATCAAAATGATAGACTGGAAAAAAGTTGAAGCCCGGTATCTGAGGGTCAAAGAGTTGGCCGTCTATGGGCATAAGCCATAAAAAATCCGGGCCAGGAGGGGCCGGATTTGGCTTAACCCCGAAATGATTTTATCTTACTGGGATTTCAAGGCCCACGGAGTATTGGATGACTGGAGGAATGGAGTGATGAAAGAACCTCCTGCTCAGCCAAGACGGCATTGGATGAACGCAATTTTAAAAACTACCGGCCGCTTGTAGTTTTTCTAAGACTCCAAGTCTTTTTTTGGCAGAGCCAACTGTCTCTGACCCCCGAAAACGGGATCTTCGACTTGAACTTCGGAGATTTCCGCCCCGTCGGGCAGGAAAAGGACAAGGTTTTCTATGTCAAAACAAATCACACCCTCGAAGCTGAACTTCAAAACTGATGCCGTGCTGGGAAAATCCCAATTTTCGATAGAACCGGTGGGGGTCTACACGATCCCTTGCACTTGAGAGAACCAGCTTGTAGCAGCCCGTTTTTCTTGCCCGGTCCATGGCAAATTCCATGATCCTGGTGCCGATCCCCTGTCCCTGCCAGGATGGGGCGACATTTATGTCTTCTATGATGGCGGAGGGTGCACCCATGTGCGCCAGGTTATCCATGATAAGCAGGGCAAAGGTCCCCACGACACCCTGCTCCACTTCGGCCACAAAAACATCGTAGGCCGGGTATTGTCGGATTTTTTCGAAGATCCGTTCGGCCGATTCAATGGAAAGAACCCCTCCCCTGTCCATCTGCGGCTGGGCATAGAGATCAAGAATGTTTGGAAGATCCTTTCGACCGGCCGGACGAATGGTCACATCATTTCCCATAGCATTCCCCCTCATGAGCCTCCGGGTTTCAATCTACAACGCCGATTCTTCCCTTGATCTAAAGGCTTCAGTTCGTATAATGAGGTTTTTTTATACACGCGTCTTTCCATGGTAGCAGATATGAAGACACTGTCAACTGAGGCACGCAATGGAAATTATCGACTCGCACACCCACTGGGGTCCTTCCGTCACAATGGGCATGGAGGTGACGACCCGGGAAATTCTTCACCAGGCCGATGAAAGCGGCGTGGACCGCATCGTCGTCTTCCCTTTTCCCTCCCAGGCCCTGGCGGATGAAACCATCAACCGGGACCTCTTGGCCGAGTGCAGGCGCCTCGACCGGTTTATCCCCTATTATTATATTCCCGAAGATCTTCGTGCAATCCCTCGGGAAGACGGGTTTTACGGGGGGAAATGGCACTGGACCAGGGGCATTCAGGACGCCTCATCCAACTACGAGGTGCTCAAGGATCCGGATCTCCCGAAATTTATCGAGACATCCGAAGCCATCGACCTTCCCATCATAGTCGAGGAGGAACTCCCCTTTACAGAGGGTTTCGTGGGTTTTACGAAAACGCTGAAGGTCATCATCCCCCATATGGGACTGCTCGGGGGGAATCCCATGGATTTTTTGGAGCGTTTCAAGGACCGTGAGAATGTTTATTTTGATACGGCCCTGGCCGGTCTGGGTACCATCAAAGCGTATGTCCATCAGGTGGGATCGGAACGGGTCCTCTTCGGATCGGATATTCCCTTCGGAACCATGAAGGACGAACTCCGGAAGGTCTTATCTCTGCAAATCGGTGACAGGGAAAAAGAAAACATCCTTGGTGGGAACTTGAAGCGACTCATCAAGCTCGAACGGGAATAAAGGATTTTGGCGCAGGAAACCAGGCTTTGGCTAACGCTAGAGGGAATTTTGTTTATTGGAATTTCAATTCAAATCACACATTGAAACGAATGCAAAGGATGTCACCGTCCTGGACACCGTATGTCTTACCCTCCAGGCGAAACAGGCCGTTGTCCCTGAGGCCCTTTTCGGAACCACAGGACATCAAATCGTCATAGGAAAAACACTCGGCCCGGATGAATCCACGGGCCAGATCCGAATGGATGGTGCCGGCCGCTTCCACGGCCTTTTGCCCCTTCCGGATGTTCCAGGCCCGGACCTCGTCATCCCCGACAGTAAAAAAACTGATATACCCCAGGATGTCATAAACGGCCCGACTCAACCTGTCCCGTGCCGAGTCCTCGATACCCATGTCCTCCATAAAGAGATTTGCTTCATCGTCGCTTAAACGGGCCAATTCCATCTCGAACTTGCCCGCAAATTCCTCGACCTTGTGCATCCGTTTAATTTCATTAAACAGGTCCTTATTTTTCCCGAAACATGTCTCTTCAGAGTTGATGATGATCATGAAGGGCTTCTGGGTCAGGAACTGGAACCCTCGCAGGGCCCTTTCCTGGTCCTGGTCCAGTGAAAGGGTCCGGATGGGTTGATCCTCGCTGAGGTGATCAAGGATACTTCGGAGGACCTTCTCCTCCCTCTGCAGGGCATCCGTCTTCTGCCCCCGCTGATAAGCATGCTCGATCCTCTCGAGCCTGTTCTCGACGATCATCAAGTCCGAAAGCACCAGTTCCTCATCCATCTTTTGGATATCTTCCAGGGGATTTGCCTCTTCCCCCAAATCGTCGGGGAAATTCCCGACGACGTGGGCCAGGGCATCCATGGTCCTGATTTGCCCCAGGGCCGAACTGGAAAAGAGATCCGCTTTGGCCGCGCCCTCTGCAAGGCCCACAAAATCCACCAGTTCCAGGGTGGCATAAACCGTTTTTTTCGGATTGTATATCCCGACCAGACGATCAACACGCTCGTCGGCCACGTCCACGACCGCCAAATTCGGCTCTGCCTTGGCATTGGCATAGGCCGTCACTTCGGCTTCAGATCTCGTCAATGCATTAAAAATCGTCGTCTTTCCCGAGTTTGGAAGCCCTATCAAACCTATCTTCATGAGTGTCTTTTCCTCATTTTATTTTTGGTAACTGTTTCGTTTTTTGAAACCCATTGAGCGATGGACGGGTCATGACAATCTCTTTTCAAAAACGAGAAAAACGATGCCCGGGAATCCGCACAAAAACATCGCCAAGGCGGGCGAAGCGCCTCTCCCACCTTGGACATGCACCTCTTTACGCGAGCGTTGTCTGACAGAGGTTCATCGCCGCCCTCGTTGCCCCGTTTTCATCGAGCTTCCCCTTTGGTCCTCGTTTTTGAAAAGATATTGCCATGACCCAGGACCTTCATTTTTTCAAGAGGCTGCCCTCATACCATTTTTGTCTATTTGCGGCGGAACATGGCCTTCAAATGGGGCACGCGTCGTTTAGCCGAAAAAAAGAGCCGCTCCTCATGCTGCCTGGAGCGGCCCCTCATCGCGCATTCTTAAAAGGTGTCTATTCCGGCATTCGACCTCACTTATTCCCGAGGCTCTATTTAACCACTTGATTCCCGCTTGTCAATCCTGGAGCTCCCGGAACCCCCAAAAACCACTGCCTAATTTGCATATCATGTCAGGAATTGTGTGGTTCTTGGTGGGTTCCCGATCACCATCAAGGCATTAGATGTCTGCAAGTTGAGCTTGCAAAATTCCGCACAAAAGTGGGAGCGCGGGACAGATGATGCCTTGATCGTGGATCAGGGAACCCCTTTTCTCCTTGACAGTTAGACCATGCTTCCCTATATTCGCAGGGTTTAAGGCTTAGTATTTGTTGGATAAATTTATAATGATAAAGGAAAAGGCAGATGTACAATGCCAGTGCTCTGAGAAAAGGGTTAAAACTTCAGTTCGACAATGAACCTTACGTCATCGTCGATTTTCAATTCTCCAAACCAGGCAAGGGCCAGGCCCTCTATCGCTGTAAAATCAAGAATATGATCACAGGGGCCATCGTCGATCGGACTTTCCGGTCCGTGGATACATTCCAATCGGCCGATCTCGAAGAACGCAAGATGCAATACCTTTACAACCAGGAAGATGAATTCTACTTCATGGACGTTGAAAACTACGAACAGATCATGCTGACGGCCGATCAGGCCGGTGATGCGAAGAACTACCTCATTGACAACCTGGAAGTGGACATCCTCCTGTTCGGCGAGAGACCCATCGGTATCACGCCTCCCAATTTCGTGGATCTCACCGTTACCAAAGCGGACCCCTGGGTCAAAGGAGATTCGGTTTCGGGCGACAGCAAACCTGTAACACTTGAAACCGGGTACGAGCTTCGTGTCCCTCCTTTTATCGAAGAGGGAATCAAGATAACCGTGGATACGCGGACCGGGGAGTATGTCACCAGGGTCAAGGAATAGTTCTCCCCTGGAGGAACCCAATCGGTTAGCGGCCCGAAAACCTTATCTTTGGCTGCGATCCCGGATCATCCAGACCATCAGAAGATTCTTCATGGAGCGGGAGTATCTGGAGGTCGATACCCCGTACTTGATTCCGGCGCCCGCGCCTGAGCTCCACATTGATGCGATCCCTGCGGGTGATCTGTTTCTCCATACCTCCCCCGAACTCTGCATGAAACGTTTGCTCGCCGCCGGCTTTCCCAAAATTTTCCAGCTCGGCAAATGCTTTCGGGAGGGAGAGCGGGGATCCTCCCATCTCCCGGAGTTCACCATGCTCGAATGGTATCGGGCCGGGATCGATTACCGGGGCCTCATGGAGGAATGCGAGGACCTGATCCTCTTCGTATCCGAAAACCTCGAACTCGGGAGGACGGTGACCTTTCAGGGTCGGGAGGTGGCGCTGGAAAGGCCCTGGCCACGCCTCACGGTCAGAAAGGCCTTTGAACGGTATACTTCCATACCCATGGAAGAGGCCCTGAAATCCGACCGGTTTGACGAATGTCTGGCCTTTGACATCGAACCCCGCCTTGGTGCCCCCAAGCCTGTCTTTCTATGCGACTACCCCGCCCCCCTTGCCGCCCTCTCACGGCTCAAGCCCGAGGACCCTTCGGTCGCCGAGCGATTCGAACTCTACCTGGGCCGGGGACTGGAACTGGCCAATGCCTTTTCGGAACTCACGGACGCAGAAGAACAGCGGCACCGTTTTTTATTGGAGAGTGAAAACCGCCGGGCATTGGGTAAAAAGGCTTATCCCATTGCCGACAAATTCATCGAGGCCCTCCCCATGATGCCTGCCTCGGCCGGCATCGCCCTGGGCGTGGACCGGTTGGTGATGTTTTTCGCCGACACCGCGGCTATCGACGATGTAGTGACCTTCACGCCGGAAGATTTATAAAAAAGCCCGGGTTCCGCATCGAATCCGGCCGATTCCTCCCAAAATCCTGCAAAATCCAGTAAGAAAACACCTTGACGGTCCCCCATTGAAGGATAATAATAACATAATTCAGGCCGGATCCATTTAGCTTAAGGCTTTTTCCGCTATTGACTGCCTCGATGAATCGGTCGCTTCCGTTCATACGACTCATGTTGCTCCCAGGGTGAATATCTCGTTATGCAAGACTATGGAGCCTAAGCAGAATATCACGAAGACGACCCCTCCCAGACTGCCAGGCATTCTGAGCCGCCCCAAACTGACCGAAAGGCTTAAACAAAATGCCGACAAAAAACTGATCCTCATCCTGGGGCAAGCCGCCCAGGGCAAATCGACGCTTTGTGCGTCTCATGTCAAAACAATGGGCATGCCTTTTGTCTGGGGCAACCTCAGCAAAAGGGAATCCGATCCGGCGAATCTTTTCTACTTACTGGTTACTTGCCTTCAACAGGGCCTCAAGGGTGTCAATCTTGAACCCCTCCTGACCTACCCTTCCATCAACACAGGCTCCAGACCTGAAATCCCTATGTATCGGGAATGGATAGACGCCGTTTGCGAGCGTGTCCGAGGGCCGGTTCAAATCGTTCTTGACGGTTTGGATCGACTCCAAACCGATGCTCCCTCTTTCCGGTTCCTGCAGCTACTGATCAAGGAATCGTCTCCAGATCTGCACCTTTTTGTGATCTCGAGGGAGGAACCACCCTTACAGATTCAGGACTTAAAAATCAAGCAGCAGGCCTTTGTCATCTCCAATGAGGATCTCGCCTTCAGCTTCGCGGAAACGAAATCATTCTTCCAGGATTGCCGGGGCATCGCACTGAGATCCGATCAGATCCGGTCCATTCACCAAATGACCGAGGGTTGGGTAGGTGGACTTGTCTTACTTTCGGAGATTCTGCTGCGGATGCCGGAGCATTCGCGAGAAATTTACATGGCCGGTGAGGTTCCCGGCAAATTCAAAGGCGAGGTGTTCCGATACTTCGCGGAGGAAATCTTGTCTTCGGAGCCTGAAGAGATGCGAAATCTTCTTATCGTATCCTCCATCCTGAAGACAATCGAACCCGTTTTTCTTCAACACTACACGGGGACGGAAAATGCCCGCGTGTTGCTCCAGGAACTCGCTGCGAAAAACCTTTTTGTGACATCTGTCTATGATTCGAAAAAGGGATGGACATACCGATTCCACCCATTGTTCAGGGAATTCTTAAGAGAGAAATTTGAAGAGGACCTGAATGAGCAAAGAAAACATGCCTTGTTTTTCAGAGCGGGTGAACTTTATGAAAAAGGCGGTGATCCGGAACAGGCCATGGATTTCTACCTCGAGTGCCATGCCTATGACAGTGCTGCCTCCTCGTTGGAACATATCGGTGTGTCTCTATGGAGAAGCGGGAGGACATCGGATCTGGCCCGACGACTCCGTGCCCTCCCGGAAGATTTGGTCCTGCACAGACCCTGGCTGCTGTTCTATCTCTCACTGGCCCGCCGATGCACGGACGTGGAGGAAAACATCAGCACTTTAAAGGATGCTTTCGACCTCTTCGAGAGAGCCGACAATCCCAGGGGTCAGATGGTGTCGCTCGCTCTTTTGATCGAAACGACCCTTGCGAGGGGAAGCGACTCGGTCCCCATGAAGGCACTCATTGAAAAAGCGGAGTCTCTCCTGGGGGCAATGAATGACAATACCGCCTATCGGGAAAAGGCCTATCTTTGGTGTGAGCTGGGTATTGCCTATTCCATGCGGGGAGGCGACCCTCAAGGGGGGGTTCGGGCCTGTATCAATGCAGAGTCTGAGGCAAAACGGGTGGGCGACAAGGTGCTTTTGCTGAACGCCATTGTGGGCGAGCTGATCGGAGTGATCTATCTCGGTGATTTTTCCCGGGCACACGCCCTTTCGAAGACGGGGATCCGTCTGGCCCGGGAGACAGGCATACGGGAATTGGAATTGTTACTCACCAAAGAGATGAGCGAAATCGCATTGTTTCAGGGAAATTTCCATGAGGCTGCCGAACGGGTGGCGTTCTTGAGAGAGGCTGTGGAAAGATACGGTCTTCAATATCTTTCTGCGACTGCCCATTATTCGGAAATCCGATTGAACATATATACCGAGGATTACGCACGCGCCGCCGACATCGGGAGAAGCCTTTGGAACTTCTCGCGTGCCACGGGAAACCGGTTCGGTGAGGCCATGTATTTTCTTCTCATGGGGGTAAGCTCTTACCGTCAGGGCGATTTCCAGGAAGGAAGGCATTTCACGAGCCTGGCATTGGATCGATTTTCCGCCGAGCAAACCTATTCGGAATTTCACATTCACTGGGGAAAACTCATGATGGGATTGCTCTGTTATCAGCTCGGGGATAACCATGAGACGGGGGAACGGCTTCTTGAGGCATTGAAGTACTTTTCCAAGATTGAAAGTCATATTTTCACGGCCGAATGCCATCTGGCACTGGCGCTATGGGCGTGGAGCCGTTCGCATGCCGATGAGTGCGCCTCTCATTTAAAGGCCGCATTCAGGATTGCTGAAGAGAAGGGCTACAACCGGTTTATCACACTGAGTGATAAAGACCTGGCAAGGGCCTGCACGTTGACGCTTGAATTACAAACTGTGGAGGCCGAAACCTATGCCGGTCACCTATTGGCGAAGCACCTCGCAGACCCGGCCGGCCCGGAACTCGAGAGGTTGAAGCTACACAAGCGTGCGGCGATCCGTAAAAAGGCACGGCCGATCATGAAAGCCATCTATCGTGCCAGAGCGCCCCGAATTCGCATCCGGACCATGGGCGAATTTCGAGTAAATCGAAACGGTGCTTTCATGGCGGAAAATGACTGGGAGGGCGGCCAGCCGAAGGCCTTGTTGAAGGCTATCCTTGCCCGGGGACCCCAAAAGATACCGGCGGAATTGATCATGGACGATCTCTGGCCGGATAGCAACTCTCAGGTGAAAAATCTCAAGGCTGCTCTTCATCGCCTCAGGAAGTCCCTCGAACCCGAACTGAACAGTGCGTTCGGTTCATCCTATGTCCATCTGAAAGCAAACAGAGTGTACCTGGATGAGGAACTTTGCCAGGTTGATGCTTACCGGTTTTTATCCCTGATCAAGGAAGGCGTCGCCGAAGAGAAGAAAAAAAACGAAAGAAAAGCACTTTCTCTCTACAAACAGGCGGTCACGGCCTACAAGGGGGATTTCCTGACGGAAGAGCTCTATATGGACCGGATCAATGTCATGAGGGAGGCATTAAGCGGGAAATACGTTGAATGCCTACTCAAACTGGCTCGGGACTGCGAGAACCGAAGGGCGCTGAACAAGGCACTCCGATACTATAAAAAGGCCCTCGAAGCGGATCCCATACTCGAGACGGCATACCAGCGGGTGATGATCCTCCATGATCACAACGGCAGGAAAAACGAGGCCATGCGAGCTTACCAAGCGTGCAAGAAGGCCCTCAGCGACGGACTCGATACGGTTCCCGATGACTTGACGACCTCAATCTATCTGAAAATCCAACACTGATTAAATTCCTCCCAAATTCAGGGTTCCCTCCGAATTTCATAAAAAAAGTTCAACGGGATGATTCAAGCCCTCGGGAACCTTTTGGGAACCTTCTGTAGGGTAAGGTGTATCAAAACAGTGCGGAGGATGAATGGATTACAGTAAATTCTGCCTCAATAGACTGCAGGAAGTGAGTTTATGGAAGCCCATGACTTGTCGAAAAAGAACACCCTGGGGCTTTATGCCCGGATGGAAGGCCGGCAATACCTTGAACGGCAGATTCTCGACGTTTCTCCAGAATTCCGATTCGATAAGGCATCCAGCTCTGAGGAAAAGCGACACCTGAACCATCGAAACACCTATGACCTGATCGTGACCGACATCCAGAAATAAAATTCGGACACGAGTGTGTTTTCAATACAGGAATAACCACCTGGGTGCCGGCAACAGGACCTATCATTGATATTCCCCAGCGCCCCCTGCCTCCGGCCTCTCTCATCATTGGAGGTAGGGATTTTACACACGCGCTTTTGGAATCCGAATTGGATTCCTTGTCTTACCAAACTTGCCCGCTGTCCCATCCACATAGGAAAGGGGGTTGCGTTTACGGTTAAACGCAACCCCCTTTCCATCCAAATCAGAGATCAATATTTTTGAGATGATTTCCTCTTCAAACGAACCGAATCCAGCGTGTATACCCCTCTGGCGGATTATCAATCACTTGTCAAAATAAAAGGCATCGACAACCCACTTGATGCCTTTCATCTTCGCGACCCCGGCATACGCAAAACACCTGTCATGACTCATCGGAATCGGACTCGGGCACCCGTCTGTCAAAAATCTTCCATTTATGGGCTTCCTGTATGTGCGCGATCAACTCTTCCAGTTTTACGGGTTTGACTAAATAGGCGAATGCTCCCAGGCTCAAGCCTTCCATGCCGGATTCGGTTTCCCCGTGGCCGGTGAGCATGACCACCTCTATCCTGGAATGTTTTTTCTTTATATGCTTAAGAACCTTCAGGCCGTCCATACCGGGCAACTTGATGTCAAGCACGACGACGTCCACCGGCTGTTGTTCGAGAAATTCCAGGGCCTCTTCCCCCGTGGTCACGCCGTGTGCCTTCAGGTCACGCAACTTCAGCCGGGTAACCAAGGCATTAAGAAAATCTTCCTCATCATCAACAACCAACACGATAATCGGATCCATCACAAGTCTCCCTTTTCTCTCAACCCAGGACCTTTTGGGAGCCTGACTATGAAGTTGGCCCCCCATCCTGGTACGGATTCAAAGGTCAAGGCTCCTCCGAGATTCTGCATAATCGAATGGCTGATGGAAAGTCCCAGACCCGTCCCCTTCCCCGGCGCCTTGGTGGTAAAAAAGGGGTCAAAAATACTATCCTGGAATTCAGCAGGTATGCCCGATCCGTTATCCTTGATCATCACCAGCACGAAGTCACCCTCCTCTCTGCTTTCAATGCCCACCCGGCCACCTTCACCGACGGCGTCCAGAGCGTTGCTGAGCAGATTCATAAAGACCTGCTGCAATTGGGCCTGATCCGTCTTTATCTCAGGCATGTTCGCCTCCAGTTCCCGGGTTATTTTGATCCTGCGAAATCCGGCCTCACGCTCCAAAAAGAAAAACGCCTCGTTGACGACATCATTCACATTGACCATATCCAGACGGGGTTCCATGCGTCTCGCAAATCCCAACATGCGATGGGTCACATTGTGGACCCGTTCCACATGGTGCTGTATTTTCGATAAGTTTTCTTTGAAGAGCTTTCCATGGGGTTGATTCTTTACAAAATCCTCGTCCATCAGGTCTTCGTTAAGCCCGGCCAGTTCACTGATGGCGGCCACGGGATTGTTGATCTCATGGGCCACGCCCGCGGCCATACGTCCCAGGGACACCAACCGCGAAGTATGAGCCAACTGGGCATCAAGGTTTGCCCTCTCCTTATCCTTGGCTTCCACCCTTTGCACCACGACCCGCACCAGAAAAAATATGGAGACGGCCAGCAAAATGCTGCCCAGAATCAGGATGGCCAATTCTGCTTTCTGGGCGAGTCTTAGCGCCCCCAAGGCCTCCTCAGGATCTTGATCGATCACCAAAATCCAGTCCCTTTTCGGCAGCCAGGCAAAAGCGGTCAACAGGTGGCGACCGTCATCGGCGACGCGCTCCACCACGCTGATCTCTCGGGGGGCCTTCTTGAGATCCAGGTCCGACACGGTCAGAATTTCGCCCCCGAAACGGGGTGGGGTCTGGTATTTTCCTTCCCTGTTCACGATGTAGGCATCGCCGCGCTGTCCCAACTGGGCGGTTCGCACCAGCCAGGTAAAGACATCGGAGTCAATGGTGGCCCGCAGAATCCATGCGTCCGGTGAGTCGCCTTTTCTCACCGCCACGACAAAATGCGGGGATTCCCGAAAACCCAAAAAGACATCGCTGACATAAGCACCCCGCAGCATGGTCTGTTGAAACCATTTGGTCTCCTGGTATTGCTGATGCTGAAGGGGGTAAGCTCCCGTATAGACCAGATGTTTGCCGTCGGTATCGATAATCCCCAAGTCTACGAATGACCATTGCCTCCGGTTGAGCAGTCGGAACAGGCTTTCCAGCGTACCCGGCTTGGTCAGTTCCGGAAGGGGAGCCGAGTGCGCCAGCACCTCCAGCATGGTGGTGCGTTCGTCCAGAAAAATGCCTAAAGCATTGACCCGGTTGGCGGCCATATTCTTGAGCTCGGAGCGAAGATGTTCTTCCTGGGCAGCGGAAAAGTAGAAGTAAATCAACGCCCCCAAGACCCACAGGGGAACCAGGGAAACGGCCCAGGCTGAGGAAAGCATTCTGCGCATAAGTTGCCGATAGGTCCGCTTCATGATGTTTCCCCCGAAGACTGCTCCATCAATGTTTTGATGTCCCTGTTCATTTTGTCACGATAATGCTGCACCGCGGCAGGTGAGGCCATGATCATGTCCAACTGGCGGGTATGCATAAGCAGGTATCCAATCACTCGAAGACGTGCGAACATGTCATCCCGGCCAAGGCCCTCCAGGCGGGCGAAGGCGGTGTCCTCTTTCACTTCAACGCGAAATCCCGGTTCCTCCAGAAGATCGGCGATAAAACGGACCCGAAGGTATTTGCGATCCTGGTCTGCTGCTCCTCCTTTGAAGGAAAAGCTGATGTAATTAACCTGCGTCCGTTCGGTCACCAAAGCCTCTACGGCGGTAAGATGAAAACCGAAACGAGACTGTAAGTTCATGAAGTCGCGTGAAATCATAAAATAATTCCGATTAGCGTAGGACGTTTTAAACGGTGTGGCCAGGGCGGGATTGGCGGTTGCCTCAAACATCACCGAAACAAAGCCTTTACCGCTTATGCCGGGCGGTCCATCCCAGGGCACGGCCACAATACCCTCCCACAGGGCAAGCATAGCCGGGCAGGCAATGTTTTCCAGTTTGACGTATTTTCCATCCACTTCCTCATGAAATCCGTCGTCCAGATTAATGACCCAATACTGCATGGGTACTTCATGGTAGAGCTGTTTGCTGGAACGTTGGGGATAGTGGTGTGCTTTGCCGAAATCAAACATCTCCATGACCGACTTTTCGTGGCAGAACCGGGTGATATCGTGAAACGTCCGACAGTTCTCTGCAGCAAACCGGGGTGAATCCGGGTCCAGCAAAGTCAGAGGGATGATATGTTTGGTCACATCTTCCAAAGTCTGATATATGGGGCTGCCGGCCATGAAGTTATGTTTGTGCTCGGTATGTCTCAGAAGGGATTCAACCCTGCCCCGGTATATGGCGCCCCCTTCTGCATCTACGGTAACCAACTCGTCATTCTGTAGGATCTTGGTTTCGGGTCCCATCCCCATGAGCGCCGGGATGCCATATTCCCGCGCCACTGTGGCCAGATGACCGGCCTGGCTTCCCTGCTCAGCCACCACCGCCGCCGCCCTGCCCAAAAGAGACGCCCAACGGGGAAGGGGTTGAGTGAGGACCAACACCGCGCCTTCAGGAAAACGTAGTGCATCACTGTCTTTTTGTACCCGAAAGACGGGTCCGCAGGCCGTGCCGGGGCTGGCTCCGATCCCACCCGAGACCGCCGCTTGCGCCCCTTCCGCCCGTAGCGAACCCTTGGAGGTATCCGCGGGCAACTGTCGCAAAGGTCGGCTTTGCAATATGATCAAATCTCCGCTTTGATCAACCGCCCATTCCACATCCTGGGGAGAGCCATAATGTGCCTCCAGATCTCGAACCATCTCGGCCAGCCGCAGGATTTCGCCGTCGTCCAGAGAAGGCTGATCGGCCTCATCACCCGTAAGATCGAGGCGGCATACCCCCTCAAGAGGATAACAGTTGTACTTGGATTCTTTGTGAGCCACCTGCCGTTTAACAATTTTGGGCGGGTCTGATTTGTCCACGACAAAGAGATCGGCGGTGGCATGGCCGTCCACGACAGATTTGGCCAGGCCCCAAGCGGCTGTGACATGAACCCTGTCATCGTGGATATCCAGGGCGTTACAGGAGTATGCCACGCCTCCGGCCCGGGCGTCCACCATGGCCAGACAACCGACACACATGGGCATGTCTTCATCGCGCAGGCCCCTCATCAGGCGATAATGCATGGCCTGGGGTGTGTACTTGCTGGCCACGACGTCTTTATAGGCATCCAACAGGTTCTCGGGCCGCACGTTTAACTGGGATCGGTATTGACCCGCAAAGGACGCATCGGCGGCATCCTCACCCAAGGCGCTGGAGCGCAAAGAGACCGTGGTGTTCTTTTTCCCTGCCCTGCCCTGCAAACGGCCATAAGCCTGTTCTATCTCGCGAGCAAGTTCCGGAGGAACCTCCCCCCGCACCACCCGTTGTTGAATCTGAGAGCTCAGGCGAAACAAGTGGTCGACGCGTTCCAGCACGGCGGCCTGTATCAGACGATTGATCTCTTCCTGAAAGGCGTTGTGCTTAAAAAAATACCGATACGCGGCGGCGGTAATCACGAAACCGGAAGGGACCGGCATCTTGAGGCGATTTTTGACCTCGCCCAGGTTCGCCATCTTTCCCCCGGCCACATCCGCCCCCTCTCTGTCAATTTGATTCAAGGGTATGACCAGTCGGATATCCCCCGAGGCCTTTTGTTTTTGGGCGAGTTTATCCTGGATCTGCTTCTGAATGGCCTGCAGCCGCGAATAAAGCGCCACATACTTTCCGCCGTCGGGTGCGAGGTTGTCCAGATTCCTGACCATCTGGAAAACATTTACGCCCAGAGCCGTGCAGTGCGACTTCACGAACGACATACCGAAAAGTCGGCCGCCCCGCAAAGCGCCTTCCAACTCCGCCATGAGTTCCAGAGTTTTATTGTTGGCTGCTAATAAAAGTTTAAAGCTTTGATACCGGGCCTTGAATGCCGTGCTAAGCTCTTTTGCGGAGTCCTCCGAAAGAGGTTCGATTTCCTCCCGGGAAAAGAGCTTCCACAAACGTTTAAGCAACTCAACCATCTCAGGGCCATTAAGTTCAGGGGACCGGGAATAGGGTTACATTTTGAGCGAATTTAATTCGGATGTTCAGCCGTCCTGGGAGAAATCTTCCTGGGCCTGTGACGTTTTCTTCAGGTTGCTTATCTTTTTTTCCTGCAAGGCCTTTTTTTGGCCGGCTTCCTGGATCTTATAGACCAGTTCGTCAATGGGCACCGGTTTAAGCAAGTAATCAAAGCCACCGGAAGACATCCCTTCCAGAGAAGCCTCCAGATCGGCATGGCCGGTCAGCAGAATCACCTCCACCAGGGGATGGCCCCGCTTAATTTCCTTGGTTGTCTCTATGCCATCCATCTCCGGCATCTTTACATCCAGCACCACGACGTCCACAGGTTCTTCGGCCAGAACCTCCAGCGATTGGCGTCCACTTTCCGCGGTAAGTACATGAAGCTTTCGCAAAGCCAGACGTTTCTGAAGGGTCTGCAGGAAATCAACTTCATCATCGACCAGCATAACCCTTATCGGCTGCTCCTCCGTGGTCTGAACTCCCTCGAAAACCGGCTCTTCAGAAGGCAACCCGTCATCCCCTGAAGCCCTTCGCGGCAAGGTAACGACAAAGGCTGCACCGCCCTCCGGCGGGTTTTGCACCTGCAGAGTGCCGCCCAACTCCTCGGTTATACTTCGCGACACGGCCAGTCCCAAACCGGTGCCCTGATCGTCGGGTTTGGTCGTAAAAAACGGCTCAAAAATCCGTTCCACATTTTCCGGGGCAATTCCCGGCCCGTTGTCTTCGACCCTCAGGGATACCTGATCCGCTTTTCCGGAGATAATCAACCTGATCCGTCCTCCCGAGGGCAGGGCTTGGATGGCGTTGGTCACCAGGTTCAGGAGCACCTGGCGCAGTTGATAAGGGTCCAGCCATGCCCTGGTATCATCCGTTTCAACAACGATCTCCAGATTTACATCGGCATAGGAAGCGCCTTTTCGGGTCAGCTCCACCACCTCCCCGGCTAGATCGTGTAAATTGGTTTCCTTTACCACGACTTTGGCGCGACGTGCAAAGTTTAAAAGACCCTGGCTGATGCTGCGAGCGCGATCAAGGCTGGCCGCCGTCTTATCCAGCCCCAGATGCAGCTTGTCCCGGAAAGAGGCGGGAATGGATTTCTCATTGGCAACGATCGTTTTCAACCAACCGGTGGCCTCATTGATGACGGCCAGGGGATTGTTCATTTCATGGGCGACGCAGGCAGCCATGGTACCCAGGGAGGCCAAACGATCGGCTGCGATCATCTGTCGTTTCATCTTCTCGCCGAAGGTCGGCTCAGACGCAGCTCTTTCCTGGTCGGGCAGGCTTTCCCGGGCTTCCTTCAGTTTGGTAATGAGCTTGTTAAGGTCGACGGGTTTGGTCAAATAGTCAAAAAAACCCAGGTCTATACCATCCAGAGAGGTTTCCAGTTCGGCGTGGCCGGTGAGCATGATCACCTTTGCGGCGGGATACGTGTTTTTTATGGCCTTGAGCGTCTGGATACCGTCAAGGCCCGGCATTTTGACGTCCAGCAACACCACGTCCACCGGTTCTCTAGCCAGGACATCAAGCGCTTCCAGCCCACTTGAAGCGGTCAACACATTCAGGTTTCTCAAGGACAGCCTTTGAGAGAGCGAATGGAGAAAATCCACCTCATCGTCAACCAGCAGAACTCTTAAATTATCGAGTTTCATAGGCTTGTGCCCATCCGGAAACAAACTCCGGGCAAAGGTAAGTTTTCAATTCAGAAGGACCATTTCTGGATGAAAACTAGGCTTGTCTCACGCTCAGGTTTCCGGCGCCTATCAATGTGATCCCGGTTTCATCCGGGTGGAACCGGGAAAGAACCCGCTTTCCATGCCAAAATAAAGCCTCTAATGCTCCAGTTGGTAGCCGGTGCCCTCGAAGATGAACATGACACCATAACCATACCACATGGTGTAAACCACATAGAAAAGAAGGGAAAAAAGGACGATCCCCCATCGTTGCCCGATGCCTTGGGGTTCTATCCCGTAATAATTGTAGGACATCTCCACCGCTTTGCTTTGCACTTTTTTCACAAACTTGGCCTGGGCAAAGGCCTTCTGGCTGTTGAGGGACTTTTGCATGGCTTTCAAGGAGACCCACCAGGTATAAACCATAAGCCTTTCGTTCTTGCCCTGATAACGCTTCACCAGGACCTCGCCCTTGTTGTGGAACATGTCGTCCGCATCCTGGAGGCCTGCGGCCAGGATAGCACCCAGATCTCCGGTAATCTTCAAATCAGATCCGTTTGCAACGGCCTCGGCGCCGGCGGCCGAAAACAGGAGCACGGCATGGGCCGCCTCATCCTTGTCCTTTAATTTCAAAGCCGCCTCGATTTTTTGATCGTTAAAGGATTTTCCTTCTTCCATCAAGCCCGGGATGTAGTAGGCTGAGGCCTTGGAGATAGCGTTGTAGAGGTTGTCCAGATAGTCCAGGCCGTTTTTTCCGCCAAAGATGGGCATGAACACTATGACCAAAATCACTGCGAACGCAATCACCATGCCCAAACCAACCCTTAATTGTTTTTTGTTGTTATCATGTCTGCTCATGATGGCACCTCCTCCGTTCCCGACATGCCGGCTTCCGGGTTTATTCCACGCAGTGTCTTGGTGTTGCGTATGAAAGTCCCGATGACCCAGACCGCGAATCCGGCAATAATGATAAAAAAGCCCCAAATGCCGATGATGTTGCAAACATAGGTCACGCTCCTGGGCAGGGGAAGGACCCCCATGTCGGACAGTTTACCCGGAAGGGCGAAGATGCGGTTCATGAAGCCTGCCAAAACCGCCATGGCGTAGAACCCGCGGATGGTTATGCCGGGCACCACCTTGGTCACCATGCCGCCCACCTGGATACCCAACAGGGAACCGATGAGCATGCCCATGGCCAGGGTGTAGAAGATGAAGCCGTAGACGGCGTACTGGCTGATGGAGGCATATCCCGCAGTGAAGACGATCTGAAAGATGTCCGTGCCCACCGTGGTCATGGAAGATACACCCAGAGTGTAAACGAAAATGGGAAAGGTCAGGAAGCCACCTCCCACCCCCATGATTCCCGCGGCCATGCCCACCACAAAGCCGCTGGCGATCAGAAACCATGCCGAGATCTTGCGGCCTCCGGGAACCAGCCCCTGGTCGAAACGAATCATGGGAGGGAGATTCACGGACTGAAGCTTCTTGGGCAGATTTCCCAGTTCAGCGCCTTCGAACTTTCCGCCGTGAGGCAGTTCACAGGCTGCCGCGTCCCTGCGACACTTTAAGAAATCCATCATGGCGTAGATGCCCAGGCCACCCAGCATGAGAGAGTAAACGGTGGTGATGAAGGCGTCACTCAGGACCGGGTTGATCTCATAGATCACCCGGTTGATCAGCCCGCCGGAGGTGGCCCCACAGACGGCACCGATCAGGAATGTGAACGCCAGGGGGACGGACACGTTGCCCAGCTTGCGGTGGATAACGCTTCCCATGATCGCTTTGGCGAAAATGTGAAAAAGGTCCGTGCCTACAGCCAGAATACCTTTGACGCCGGCACTCATCAACGCCGGTGCGATGATAAAGCCGCCGCCTGCGCCGATGCAGCCGGTAATCAGGCCCGCGCAAAGGCCGATGAGAATTGATGCGATAAAAATGCCGGTCGTATAAAACGCCGGACTGTACGCATGGTGACCTCCCAAAACGTCCGGAAGGGCCTCGCCGATGGCATCGGCGAAAGCTATCCCTCCAAGCAGAATGGGCAGAATCAAAAGACCCAAGAGTAAAAGACGTTTACGATCGGATACGATCGTCCGGGAAACCTCAATTTCCCACCGTGCGTGTGCCTGGGTGGCTGCCATCATCATGTGGCCCCACTCTTTAAAAAACCTCATTGCTGGACACCTCCACTTGTTTGGTCTGCTAGGTGATCATGACCGTTCGAATCTTTCGCAATATGACGACTCATCCATTTGATCCGACTCCTGCTATCAAGGCAACCTCAGTCCAGGTCCCTGGAGTTCCCACCGCCCCGAGGTTATCCTTTCGGGCACGCAGACGCATGGGCGAACACTTCATAAGGGTCTCCAGATAGCAACAAGGCCCCCCAGTGTTGCAACTTTGGGGTTTGTTCAGGTAGGCAAGCGTCCCGATCTCCCGCCTGTCTGCGCCTACTCCGAGCCATGGCCGTTCAGAAAGATGACTTTGAATTTGGGGTCCATTTTTTCAGAAACATCAAGACGTCGATGCCGTCCCTGTCCTGCAAACACAGATAACCAAGATCGATTCGAATCTTTGTTCGCAAACCGCCCAAAAAACGGCGGTGGCGCTTTCCAACTTGGTCACTTCCAGGTCGCGCTTGGACATTGTTTGCCCGACACATCAGAGAAAAGCTTTTTGTCCCCGACCGGAAGCAGTTTGATTTTCCGAGTGAGAAGAATCCAGTTTTCGTGGGTCGAAGTATAGTGAGGTGAAGTGATACTGATAATGATAATAACGCCTTTTCAGTAAGAAGAAGTATAGGTAATTTGCCGTGGTGTGTCAACGACAAAGACGGTCCGGGTAATGCCGGGCGCATATTTTCTTTCGGAGAGTAGGGCGTCCGGGCAGAACGCGTTCAAGATGAAACTCTCCCGGGATTCTCGAACTACGGACTAGAATTCCTTCGGACCCGAAACTTCCTTTTCCACCCTTTCCAGACTCACCTTGTAGACATACTTGATCCAATCGAATCCGTTTCGGCGAAATTTTTGTCGATCAGGGTTTCGCGCGAGGTTCCTTTGGGCAGGATGATCTTTTTGGCCTTGGCGTAGGCCGGACGAACTCCCTAAAAAACGGGGTGAAATACACGGCCTGCTCCGGTCAGCAGGCCGATTGCAGATTTCAGGAACTGCCTTCGAGATTTCATTCTGTTCCTCCCTTTGAGAAACCCATACCCTCAAATTCATGGATCGCAGCCACAAATTCCTGTGGCAAATAAACGATTTTTTTTTCACGATAATCATAACAAAGGGCTATCGTAAAACCGACGGCACAAAGATCATCTCCCCTTAAGATCTGATAATCCATCGTGAATGACCGTGTCTTCAATTTACTAACACTGCATCTTACAATAACATCATCTCCAAAATTCAGTTCCTGTCTATACCTGCAATTCGCCTCAGATATCATCATCCCGCAACCGCCGATATCGAATTCCGAAAAACCGAACTGATCGAGGTAAGCGATGCGGGCTTCCTGAAAGAATGAAAAAAAGGTCTCATGACCGACATGGTTTCCGTAATTGATATCGCCGACACGGATTTTCAGAGGCATTGAAAATTTATATTTTGATGCAACCATAAAAACAACCTTTCCTTTTTCATGCGATTGAAAATACTGAATGCCGCATTGAGACATCTGCGAGCATTTTCATTTACCTTCCCCGGAAACAGGTTCATGAAAGGCAAGCGCACCGGTCGTGCACACCCTCACGCATTGGGGCCTCCCACCACAGAGATCACAATGATAGGCCCTGTCTTCAAAGACCCCCAAGGCAGCAAAGGGACAGCGTTCCGCCCTTCCCCGATCCCATAGGAACCTCCTCTTCTCCAGCCTTTCCGTGACCTCCTCTCCCTCGAGACATTTCATCTCTTTACACCGGCGACAGAGTATAGGCCGGTTCATGCCGGTCTCCAGGTCGTCCTGGTAGATCCGGATGGCCGATTTTTCCGGATTAATGACCCCCAGGTGAAACAGGGAGCAGACCATTTCACAGAGATGGCAGCCGCTACACTTTTCGTTTTGAACGCTGATCCTCATGGATTTATCCCAAGCCTTTTCAAAGTCCGCTTTGTGGGGATACCGTTATTATCCCATCCGTGCAGGCGATAGTTTTCATCCAACATCCTATCGAACTCACTTCGGCAAATAAATTGCCCCCGTGCAGGCCCGTCGGGGACAGGTTCATTAAAGTATCTTTTGGGCAGTGAATCATCCGCACGGGACAGCCCGTCCCGGATCAGCATTGTTCTTTCCAGGGTATAGATCCGCTCCCCGATTCTTTTGATTTCCCCTGGAGTCAAATCCAGTCCGGTCGAAAGGGCAATTAATCTGGAAAACTGTCTGTATTGCAAGGCATGGGGACTGGAGAAGAGCGTCAGGAAGCGGCAACACCCCAGGGCGTCGGCCACCGCATTGAGGTTTTCATGCCACCAGACCATCCTCCCCTTTCCCATGTAGGAAGCGAGATCTCCGCTGACAGGACCACCGTAGATCTTCTGAAGGATCTCTTCCGGCAGTCCGATGACATCGATGGATGGGCGGCTTCTCATGTGGCAGGCTCCCCGGGTGGAAGTAGCCATCCCCAGAGCGAAACTCTTGGGGAGTCTTTCGTCGGTCATCTCTATGGGAAAATTTTTAACCCCCAGGAGGTAGTCTTCCGATGCCTCGCAGAATGCGCGCGCGGCAAACGCACCCTCGGCGAGGATATCCCCGAAACCCTTTCTCCGAGCTATACGCCTGATGAGTTTGAGAATGGTCTCACCATCTCCCCAATGAAGAGGCATTCCCGTCATCCCCTGATTGATGATTCCTCTTTGAAAAAGCTCCATGACCCAGGCGATGTAAGACCCTGTGGAGATGGTATCGAGGCCGTAACGGTTGCAGAGGTCAGCGGCGTAGATGATATTTTCAAGATCATCGTTTCCCAGTTTGGTGCCGAGGGAGCCGATGGAGGCATATTCCGGCCCCTCTCCCTTTGTCCCTCCATACCTGCCGTCCTCGACGGCAAACCGATGGCGGCAGTGAACCGGGCAACTAAAACAGGCCGACATACCGGTCGTGTAAGGTTCCAGGGCCTCGGCCTCCAGGCGATATCCGCGATCCCCGATCGCCGTCTGCTGATTGTTTCGAACGCTCAAAAAACCCAGCGCATTCGCGGTTCGAAAGAGGACCGGCGTACCTTGCCTTCCCAGAGCATCAGCCCACTTCGTCCCCGTCAGCGTTTTCAGTGTTCGAAAAACATACCTCAGGTACTTGTCGGGTTCCGGGATGGTGATATCCCTCGTGCCCCTCACGGCGACCGCTTTAAGATTCTTGGATCCCATGACGGCACCCATTCCGGTTCTTCCGGCGGCGCTTTTGAGTCCTGAACGGATGCAGGAGAACCTGACGAGGTTTTCCCCTGCAGGACCGATGCAGGCGACCTGAACCTTCTCGTCGCCCAATTCACGGCGGATCTCCTTCTGAGTCTCGATCGTATCGAGCCCCCAAAGGTTTCGTGCGTCACGAATATGGATTTTTCCGTTTTCGATAAGCAGGTAGACCGGGGTTTGGCTCTTCCCGGTGATCATGAGGTGGCTCAATCCGGCCTTTACAAGTTCGGCCCCGAAATCACCTCCCATGTTGGAATCACCGAGATGGCCGGATTCCGGCGATTTCGATGAGATATTGATCCTGGAGCCGAAACCGAATGTTCCGGTAAGGAGACCGGCACCAAAAATAAGAGGGTTTTCAGAGGAAAGGGGATTCAATCGGGAAGAATAGTATTTCGAGAGAAAAAACATATTGAGCCCACGGCCTCCGAGGAATCTCCTGCGCAGCCCCGGCGAAACGGATTCCGTCGAAAAAGTTCTTCTATGAAGATCCACAAAGGCGATTTTTCTATCCAGGACCATATTTTCTCCGAAGTGCGGACATACTCAAGGTTTAGAAAACAAACTCCATGGATCATGTAGTTCAACGAAACCATAACCACAATATAGGGTGGATTTTTTAGTCCTTTGAAACGCACGGATAGGTCATAGTTATCGCCCGGAATGCGAAATCACAACGGGACGACCTGAAACAGAAAAATATAGGTCGATGTCGCCGGTCCGATGATGACCTGATTTTCTTCCTCGTCCAGGGGTGCCCGGGTCACGCCGGTTTCCCCGCCGATCTCCCTGCCGTTGACAATGGTGCCGAAGGCGCTTCCCCTGTCCACGACCCACATCACGCCACCCTCGTTGCTGATGGCCAAATGATTGCGTGAGATCACAAAGGGTTTATGCTCAAAGATGAAAAAATCGTTATTGTAAAAAACATCCGCATCTGCGCTCCTGTAAGCCCGCCCGATGAGAAAGGGGAATTTCGTGATAAGGAGCCTGCGGTCATCCAGGACCTTCCGGGCCTCAGAGGTCTGGCCGGACATGATCACTTCAAAGGTCCGTTCGTCCTTTTTCCCTGCCCCCAAATCCGCACTCATTTCGGCCAGACGGTCACTGGCCTGACGGAGTCTTTCAAAGAGGCTTTTCATGATCGGTATAAGCATGGAGGGTTTGGTTTTAAGCAATTCATTGAAGTCATCCCGGTTGATTTCCCGCACCTTGAGTTCAGTGATCGCCTTCACGGTTGCAGAGCGGGGTTTGTCCTCGATTAATCCCATTTCTCCGAAGACTTGTCCCTCCCCGAGAGTGGCCACGCTGACTTCTGTTTTTCCCGATTTTTTGAGAACTTCCACGGCACCGGAGAGGACAACAAAGGCCGAAGTCCCTTTGGTCCCCTCTTCGATGACGGTCTCTCCGGGCTCATAGTTCTTAAGGGTTTGCATTGAAAACTCCTTGTCCTGGACGAAAATTTTTAAGAGAATAGCATACCTTGAAAGAAAATTTAAATCCTTTCCTGCCCTGACGGGCATCATACCTGTCATGACTCACACAAAATAAGGCCCCTTCCTTGACTCATGTCCTGCTTTTGCCTATACTCCACAAAATATCAAAGAAAAATCAAACACATTGCCTATGTTAGACGACGTCATCAACAATCCGGACCTGAAAAAATATATTTCGACCTACCAGACAGGCCAAATCCTCTTCCTTGAGGGGGACGATGCTCAGGACCTCTATCTTCTGGTCTCAGGTGAGCTGGATATCATCAAGGGCAATATGAAAATCTCCGAAATCACCGAGAAAGGTGCCCTTTTCGGGGAGATGTCTTTCCTGCTGGATTCCAGACGTACGGCGACCACCCGGGCCAGGGGTGAAGTCAAGGTGATCTGTATTCCAAAGGAAGAAATCACCTCGTTTTTAAGGAACTTTCCGAGTGTCGCCGAGACCATCACAAAGGCCCTGGCTCACCGGCTGGACGAAACAAGCCAGATCCTTTTCGGCCTGAAGGAGTTTTGCGACCAACTGCCGGATGCCGTGATCATGACCAACCGGGACGGCAAAATTCTTACCTGGAATACCGCGGCTGAAAAGCTTTACGGCAGAGACTGGTCTCAAATGCAGAACAAATCCGTGGAAGAGATCTATGAAGAACCCCACGCTTACCGGCTCTTTCTCGAGGAAGTGGAATCGCGATATTCCGTCAGGGAACAAATTCTGAGGGTCAAACATCCCGAAAAAGGGATACGCTATGTCTCCACCAGCACGACGCTACTCTATGACGGGCAGCACAATACCCAGGGGGTGCTCTCTCTCGGCCGTGACGTCACATCCGTCAAAAAACTGGAGAGGAGGTATCAGCGTGCCCGCAATTGGCTGATTCCATCATTTATTTTGCTTCTCCTCTTTTCGGCCGGTGCCTTCTTCACTTACCCTCACTTTCTTGGGGGCCGGCAAACCGTGGATGCCAGGAAGAAAACCCTCAGGGATCAACTGGCCAAGGATCACCTTCTCCTGAAATCCCTGCTGACGGAACCCATGATGGCCGATGATCAAGGAAAAACCCAGGCATTGATGAAAGAATTCTTTGACATTCAAGCGGCACTCCCTCCCTATACCGGCCTCATCCTGATCGATGATAAAAAAAGAGTCTTTGACGCCTACGCAACGACAGGCCACGCTGAAGGCGCGCAAATGATCGGGAACAGTTATGGAGGGATTGACTTTCAGGGGAACAGCAAGTCTCTCCACAAGGTTCTTGTGGTTTACAGGGCCAACAAGGATCAACCCATGGGGGACAAGGGGCTTGAAATGGCCTTTGAACTGAAAAAAGGTAACCAACCGCTGGGCTGGCTTATTTTTCAGATGGATGTTGGTCTTCTCCAGAGGGAATACGGCATAGACGAAAAGGATCTAAAAAACTTCCACTTCGAGAAATCATGACCTATGACATCCGCAAAAGAAACCCCATCCTTCAACTACACCCTTTCTGAGAATAAGGGGGCGCTCACGGTCCACTTCCAGGGCGCGATGGATGCATCCAGCGCGCCCCCCCTAATTCAGGAATTGATACCCTTGATCAAGAAACGCCTTCCCTCCTCGCTCATACTGGATATGGCGGAAGTGACCTATCTGGACGACTTCGGAGCCCTGATCCTTCTTGAATTGAAAAAAATCTTGTCCCCCCAAAAGGCCGATTTTCATCTGATCAACACCGGTGACAAGGTCACCGAGATGCTTTCTCTGCTTCAGTTCGACGCCCTGGGAAAAGCCCGGGACCTTGAAAAAAAGCACCGCTCCGGTGCTTTCATCCGCTTGGGTGAAAGGGTGCTCCATGGTGTCTCCGATCTGGGATACGTCTTTTCATTCATCGGATCCGTGGTTTTGGCGCTCCTTTACACCCTGACCCACCCTCACAAATTGCGAACCGAAGACACCATACTCTATATGGAAAAGACCGGGGTCGACGCCCTGCCAATCGTAGCCCTGATCAGTTTTCTTTTGGGCCTGATCATGGCTTTTATGTCTTCCGCGCAACTCCAGCAGTTCGGGGCTAATATTTACGTAGCCAACCTCGTGGGGTTGGCCATGGTCAGAGAGTTGGGTCCTATCATGACCGCCATTATCGTGGCCGGCAGATCGGGCTCGGCCTATGCCGCTGAAATAGGAACCATGAAAATTTCGGAAGAAATCGATGCCCTTTATACCATGGGTTTCGATCCGACAAAATTCCTGGTCGTCCCCAAAATCATCGCAAGCGTGGTGACCGTCCCATTGTTGACACTCTTTTCCGATCTCTTCGCCATCGCAGGGGGACTCATCGTCGGGGTATTCATGCTGGACCTCACCGCTAACGCCTATATTTCCCAGACCATCAAGTCCCTCTCTCTTTTCGACGTTTCCTGGGGATTTTCAAAAAGCGCCGTCTTTGCTTTACTTATCGCCTGGATAGGCTGCCTCAGGGGGTTCCAGGTAAGAGGCGGTGCGGCCGGTGTCGGCCAGGCCACGACCTCGGCCGTGGTAAGCAGCATCTTTCTGATCATTCTTACGGATTCGCTCTTTTCAGTAATCCTCCGCTACTGGGGCTGAAACACATGACGAGAAAGACCATCATTCAAGTAAGGGATCTGATAGGCGGGTACGGTGATGATATTATTCTCGACCGGGTGTCTTTTGAAGTTTTCGAGGGCGAAATATTCGTGATCCTCGGTGGGAGCGGCTGTGGGAAAAGCACACTCCTGAAGCATCTTGTCGGCCTGATTCAACCCAAGTCCGGGGAAGTGATCATTGACGGTGACGACATCTCCCAATGTGATGAGAGCACCTTTCAGGGCGTTTTGAAAAAAATCGGGATCCTTTACCAGAGCGGCGCTCTCCTGGGTTCCATGACCCTTGCGGAAAACGTGGCCCTGCCCATCGAGGAATATACGGATCTGCCCGATGCGTCTCTGGATACGCTGGTTTCAATGAAACTGAACCTTGTGGGCCTGGAGGGATATGAGAACCATCTTCCATCCGAACTCAGCGGTGGCATGAAAAAAAGGGCCGGTCTGGCAAGGGCCATGGCCCTTAACCCGAAGATCCTTTTTTTCGATGAGCCTTCGGCGGGGCTTGATCCGGTTACCTCCGCCGGACTAGACAACCTCATCCTTCAAATCAACAGAAGTCTGGGGACGACGATGGTCATCGTGACCCATGAGCTTCAGAGCATTTTTGCCGTCGCCCATAGGATCATCATGCTCGACAAAAGGGCACGGGGGATCGTAGCGGAAGGCGATCCAAAATTTCTGAGGGATCATAGCAAGAATCGTTTTGTGAAGCAGTTTTTTAATCGTGAAGCGGAAACCTAGAATTTCACGTGAAATTTTAGAAAGGACAACGCCTGATGGATTCACAGAAAACCAAATTCACCGTTGGTCTCTTCGTCTTCAGCGGCATCGTGATAGCTCTAATGGCCATTATCTGGCTTGGGATGTCCAGGTTTTTTGAAAAGGGGCAGTTTTACGCGGCCTATTTCAACGAATCTGTTCAGGGACTGGATATCGACTCTCCGGTCAAGTACAGGGGGGTCTCCGTAGGCCGTGTGGAAAGAATCGGCGTGGCCTCCGATTCCAAACTCATACAGGTCGTATTGAAAATAGAGTCGGGCCAAAAACTTGACAGCAGCATCGTGTCTCAGTTGAAATCCGTGGGTATCACGGGAAGCATGTTCATAGAACTGGATCGAAAACAAGCAGGAGAAACCGACCGCTCACCCCCGCTCAGCTTTCCCTCCGAGTATCCGATCGTTGCATCCAAACCGTCGGACATCAGTGTCATTCTCAAGGGGCTTGATGATGTGCTCAGTCAGATCAAATCCCTGGATCTCGAGGGCATCTCCGGTAAAATAAAGGCCACTTTGGACAATATAAACCATAAGGTCACGGACGCGGACGTAAAGGGTATATCGGACAGCGTCAAGTCGTCTCTGGCAGGCGCCGGACGCATTTTGAATCATCCCAAGTGGGGCGGCATTATCGCCTCTATCGAATCGTCTGCCCAATCCCTCGATATCGCTATGGAAAAGGCCGTCCACATCATGTCGGCAGGTGAAAATACCCTCGTCCAGATCGAAGGCATTGTGGAGGACAAGGAAAATACCATCAGGACGGCCTTTGAGGATTTCAAGACGGCCATGCAAAATGCCAACATTTTTTTGGAAAAGGGAAGCGCCCTTATCAGCGGAACGGATGAATCCCTTTTTTATCTCAAGAACTCGCTTATGGTCACGGCTCAGAATCTTGAGAGGGCGAGTGAAAATCTGAATCGCCTCATTGACCTCGTTGCGGACCATCCCCCTCAGTTGCTTTTCGGGGAACCGCCGGTGCCCAGAACGGTTGAACCTGTCGATCAAAAAAAGCCTTAAAGGAGGCGATCCATGAATCGTATCAAGACCTTGCGACTGCTTTCTCCAATCCTGTGTCTGTTGTTTGTGTCCTGCATGAATATCAAACAACCCAGGAACAAGATTGACTACTATACCCTCGAATACGAGGCTCCAATGCCGCAAGACCTTACGCCGGTCAACGAGGTCATCAGGGTGTTTAGATTTGACGTCGCCCCTACTTACAACACCAACCAGTTGGTTTACAGGGATCAAGCCTATATGAGAGAGGCCTATCACTATCACAAGTGGCGGGCCAACCCGGGTGATCTGGTTTCCTATTACCTGGGGAGGGACTTGAAACGGTCCGGACTTTTCAAGGCGGTGCTGCCTTACGACAGCAAGATCCCTTCTTCCTGCCTGTTGGAAGGGACAGTGGACGAGTTTTGTGAATGGGACACAGCCCATTCATGGATGGCGGCCCTTACGGTGACCATCACCCTGATGGCTGAAAACGAACCGGATATCAGCCGCAGGGTGCTTCTTCAAAAGACCTACCGTACCAGAGAACCCTGCGAACAGAAAAACCCCCGATTCCTTGCAGAGGCCATGAGCAGGGCCATGGCAAGGATCTCGGGCGAAATAATTCATGACATTCATGGCCGACTCGCGCCGCGACCCTGAATGCCTTTTCCTGATTTTCCAGGAGATAAAACATTTCGATGAACCCTACACTGGTCGAACTCAAACAGGACAGACCCGGTTTTGCTCATTTTATAGGCTCCTGGGTGTGCCGCGGTGACCATACGATCCTTGTTGACGTGGGGCCACGCCGTTCCATCGGACAACTTGCCGCTTCGCTCAGGGAGATGAACATCGACAAGGTAGACTACATCCTGCTGACTCACATCCACATCGACCATGCAGGCGGGATCGGCACCTTTCTCGAACACTTTCCCATGGCCAAGATCATCTGCCACGAAACGGGCATCGAACATCTGGTGGAGCCGGCTCATCTCGAAGCGGCCAGCCGCAAAGTCCTCGGGGACCTCGTGGATACCTACGGTCCCATCAGCCCTGTCAAAAGGGAATATTTCATACCGCACGGGGAGGCTAATATAAACGGTTTAAGGATCATCGAAACACCCGGCCATGCGGCGCACCATCTCAGTTTCAGCTACGAGAGACACCTTTTTGCCGGTGAAGCGAGCGGCATCTACTTAAATGTGGAGGGAAAAGATTATGTGCGACCGGCCACTCCCCCTGTCTTTTTTCTCGAGGAATTCGTCCAAAGCATCGATCGTCTGCTGGCTCTGGAAGACCAGATTATCTGCTATCCCCACTACGGAGCGAACGGGAGTTCCCATGCCCTTCTCAACAGGGCCCGAAGACAACTATTTTTCTGGGAAGACATCATCAGACAGGAGATCGCAAAAAGCCCCTCATCTCTCATCCGGGCCTGCCTTAAACGGCTCCTCGACTCGGATTCTTATCTAAACGCTTATGCGGATATGGATGAGGATGATCAGGCCAGAGAAAGAATGTTTATGACCCATTCCATCGAGGGCTACCTGGGATATCTTGCGAAAAAGGATTAGCACTTCACTCTACACGCCATTCTCGTACATCGGCATAGCCAAAATCCTGTTGACATATAGTTCTCCCGCTATTAATGTTGATACTAAATTGCAATAGGAGCGAGTGATGGGTGAGGAGGTGGACCTTTTCCGGTCCTTCATCTCTCAAAAAGGCCTTCGAAAAACGCCCGAACGAGAGCAAATTATCGAGGAGATCTTTACCAGGCGGAATCATTTCGATGTGGATGAGCTTTACCTGAGAATGCGCCAAAAGGGCATTAAGGTTTCAAAGGCCTCCATCTATCGGAACATTCCCCTTATTCTGGAGTGCGGTCTCATCAAGGAAGTCTGGCATGAAGACGGCCATATGCACTACGAGCCCTTCTACGGTCAGGCGCACCATTGTCATCTTCGATGTCTTCAATGCGGTGAAGTGATTGAATTTTTTGAAAAAGATCTTAAGATTATCGAAAAGCGACTGGAAAAGAAATTTCATTATAAAATCGTCGATCATCGTCTGGACGTCAACGGCTACTGCCCCGAATGCAAAAAAGACCTTTAATCAACCCTCCGAAGCCCTGCCCGGCAATTTTTCGCATATATGGAGATAGCCCATGATCAACGACAGTCATTTCGAAAGATCCAACTTCCGAGCCCTCATTGAAACGGACGGCTTGGGCGATACTGAGGATAGACTCAACGTCATCGATGCCTTTTTGAGTACGGAAGAGCATGTCACGCTAGAAGATTTGATGCAGATTCTAAGGAACAGCGGTTACGATTATGAACCCGGTTTTGTCCGCCAATGCATGAGTCGATGGGTAGCACATGGTTTCGCCCAGAAAGAGCACTTTGATGGCCAGCCCCCCCGTTATGAGCACCGGCACCTGGGCAAACACCACGACCACCTCATATGCACGAAATGCGGAAGGATCGAGGAATTCAGTAACGACGACCTGGAAAGGCTCCAGCTCAAAATTGCCGCTGAAAACGGATTTCACATGCTTCAACACAAAATGGAGATCTACGGCATATGCAGCAATTGTCTGTCCCGAATAAGCCCCTTCATGCCCCTTGCCATGGCAAAATCCGGGGAACGTGTCGTGATAAAAGAAATTATAGGAGGGAGGGAGGCCGCGGTGAGGTTGGCCTCCATGGGTTTCAGACCCGGAGATCTTCTGGAGGTCATCAACAATACCGGCCAGGGCCGGTTGATCGTCGGACATGAATGCGCCCGGTTGGCCCTGGGCAGAGGAATCGCCCAAAAAGTCATGGTATCCCTTGCTCCTCCGGATCAGCTCATGGATTGTCGGGAAACGCCGTAGGAAAGACCGTCCGGAATTCGGGCGGCGTTTCCGGCTTGCCCGCCCTGGTGAATTCCTTCGATCAGGGTTTAACCATCTTGCGAACCCAGTCAAACCATGCGGCGAGGCCCTCTCCAGTCTTGCAGGAAACCTCAAAAATACTCAACTTCGGATTGATCTTCAAAGCCTCTTCTCTGATGGTCTCAACCCGACAATCAACATAGGGCAGGAGATCCGTTTTATTGATCAGCAACACCTTCGATTCATGAAACATGAGGGGATATTTGGCCGGCTTGTCGTCTCCCTCGGTAACGCTCAGGATCATCACCTTGAAATCCTCACCGACCTTGAATTCCGCTGGGCAGACCAGGTTCCCCACATTTTCGACCACCAGCAGATCCAAATGTCCGAAATTAAATTCCCCGAAAGTATCTCTGATCATATTCGCATCCAGGTGACAAGCGCCGCCCGTATTGATCTGGACCACAGGGATCTCTTTCGCGGCAATGCGTTCGGCATCCGCGGATGATTGAATATCCCCCTCAATGATGCCCATACTCAACTCATCTTTCAAAGCGTCGATCGTCTTTTCGAGAAGGGTCGTCTTACCGGCTCCGGGAGAACTCATGAGATTCATGACCAAAAGGCCGTTCTCGTCAAAAAGCTCTCTGTTTTGCCGGGCCATTCGCTCATTGATTTCAAGAATATCGCGCACAACGGAAATCTTCATGATATCTTTCACCTTTTTAAAAATGAATTTGAACGACAACTTGTTGAGCCGAAACTCCAGGAAGCAAAATTATTTTCATTCAACGGTCACTGTATCTCCGAAGTCTTTGAATAGTCGTGCATTTACCGTTCATTCCACCTCTATTTCTATAAGGGCCAATTCATGGCCACTCAGTGTCTCAATCTCTGAACCTCCACAGGTGGGACATGTAAAAGCATACTCTACGATATCGAATTCGCTGGCACACTTACGGCAAACCCCTTTTAAAGGCACCATGTCCATAATCAGTTCGGCCCCCTCCAATTCGGTCCCTTCGGTGATGACGCTAAAGCAAAAATCAAGGGCATCAGGGACAATCGCCGACATCTGTCCGATTTGAAGCCGTGCGGACCTGAGTTTCACGGCGGCATTTTTCGCCATCTCCTCTTTGATAATTTCGATCAGGCTCTGGACAATGGACATTTCGTGCATGAGAAAATATACCGCCGGTGTCGGGGAGTCGTCAGCCTTGCGTGAGTGCAACAATGAGGGAGTTGATTTTTTGCCTGGCGTCGTTAAAAAGACCCGACAGGTTCAGGGAATGATTGGCAAAAATACTATCGGGATCACCGTTGAAGATGATCAGGGGTTCGAACTGACACCTTCCGAAGACCTCCAGGATCTTGTCCACGAGGGCCAATGAATTTTTATCGACCAGGACATCATGAAAATCAACGCGTATCGCCTTTAAAGATTCATAGAGGGCATAGGCGACACCCTGGGCATAATAAAAATTGTCATCGATCCTGTGCCACGGAATATCGATGTCCACCACCTTCGTCCCACCGGGTGTCGCTTTCTTCGTATCCTCCATAGACACAGTCCTGCTGATATCGCCGGGGGCGTTGATAAGCCGAGTGTTAGCGCCTCCCATGAGGGAAGCGTATTGGTTAAGGAGTTCGACAAGGTTATCGGCTCTTGGGTAGAAATGGGATTTTCCTGACAGCAGATTTCGATAAAAGGCTTCCAGACTCTCGTATCCCAGTTCCCATTTACTTTCAGCGGAAGGGAACCACCATTTATAAGGGTCGTTGGAAAGGGCAGTGAAGACCGATTCTGCAGACGGATCCAGCTTGTCCGTTGTTCTCATTCGCGAGAGGTTGTCTCTCAATACCCGAACGTTGTATCTGACGACTTCCAGTTCTCCGATCTGGAAATTAGGAAGATTATCAAGGAATATCGTCGGCCAAAACAAATCATTAGGGAGCCAGTTGTCGAGCATCTGCTTGAGCAGGGCCTGATTTGTCCGCAAAAAGTGCGCACCCTTGATATCCTTATTTATATTCTCAAGGGCAAGGTCACCCGGTTTTCCGGAATTGACCGCCATGATGACGAGGACAAAAACGACAAGACAGAGAAAAAGAACAAGTATCAGACGACCATACTTTTTTTCCCCTCTTCTTCTTTGAGTCTTTTTGGGCGCGTCCTTTTTCATCAATGCCCTCCCATTCGAGAGTTGAGCGAATATTATTTTTGTGGCGTACCGGGAACGGGATACGAATCTCCCTTCTCCCCCCGGCGCTCAGGCAACCATCCCTCATGCCCTCGGCCGGTCTTGGCTTAAAAACCGAGGGTGGGCTGCAACAAGTGGGACCACAAGACTGGCCGATGGACCCTACTCAATGTTTTTTTTCAATAGAGAGTCCCAGAATTGTGGATCTTCATCCTTCCAGTCCGGACCGAACCTTCTGTCACAAAAACCGCTCAGTCGGTCATACCATTTAACGAACACATTTTTCTTCTTTTCGCGGGCCTCGATGATGTCGGCTAAATAAACATCGACCTTCCCGATCTCTTCCTTTGGCACAAAATAGGCCGCGCCTTCCTCGAATGATTTCTTGAGATCACCCTTGGTAAGGGCGTGGGCCGTGAGCATAAGGGCGGAGATCTCTTTTTTTTTGGCAATTTCCAGCAGGTCGTATCCCCTCACACCCATAATATCCAAAACCACCGCGTTGTAAGGATAGTTATTCAGGAACGCTCCAGCCTCCTCGAAAGTTGCTGCTCTGTCCACTTTGCACATCATCAGGAGTTCCGTCAGGAAATCCAGGATATCCGGTTCATCGTCTACGATCAGAACTCTTTTCCCTTTCAGAAATTTTTTAGTATCCATGGGTACAATATCTCCAACACTTGCGGGATTACAATAATCATTGCAACCGAGAATGATTTTCAATAACACGCTTATTCCATGAAATCAACAAAATCCATGGACCTCAACCCAAAAGGGAATCCGATCGGTGAATGTCATCTCGGGAACCATGAAAATACCTTATTTCTCGGTCGGGCCCCTCCTGTCGGATGCCCGCTGAATCCCAGAATTCGGTTTTGACACCGGCATTTTGTATCCCTTCATTTTTCCTTCATTGAAAAAAAATTACGTCAACAGCTCCGTATATCTTTTTAATAAAAATAACATTTCACCCCATCCTGGAAGAACAAATTATAAAACTTATAAAATTAATGATATTTTTGCTTGACAAAAATATTCAACCCCTACTAGAGTTTTCGTTAGAAAACTGATGTTTCCCATAGATGAACCTCCAGAAATAACGAGATCGGCCTATGCAAATAAAAACAGGGTTCAAAAGGGTTCCGGCCCTGGAAAAATGCTTTAACCTACTGGATCTTCTTTCAAAGAGCGACCATAATTTTGGTATCAGCGAAATCGCAAACGCTTTAGGTTACCACAAAGGTACCGTTTACAATATGGCCTATACCCTGACGGAACTGGGAATTCTCGAACAGACATCTGAAAACAAGTTCCGCCTCGGAACCCGTCTTTTTTCCCTTGCCACGGCTGCAGGAAACAATTCCGAATTGATCCGCACGGTTCATCCCTATTTAGAAGAGGTTCACCAAAAACTAAATCTATCCGCCTACCTGGGAATTCTCATTCGAGATCGGGTCGTGACAGTGGACAAAGTGGACTCCCCTATTCACCTCAAGGTTTCTTCCGAGATCGGGATGGCCACCCACATCCTTGCCGGGGCCGTGGGCAAGATTATCATGTCAAAGATGTCCGATCAGGATATTGAAAGAACCCTCTCCGAGCATGAGTTAAATCGATACACGCCCTATTCGGTCATCGACAAAAGGGATTTTCTACGACTGATCAAAAAGGCGAGGCAGGACGGCTACGCCTATAGCGACCAGGAATATATTGAGGGCATACGCGCCCTGGCCGTTCCCCTGAATAATTATAAAAAAAATTTAATGACGGCCATTTACGTCCTCGGATTGAACGGACAGATCAGGGACGAAGACATTGTACCTTATGCGGAACTCCTTAAAAAAACAGCCCAAACCATCGACGAACGTCTGGCCTTCACCTAGGTGTTTGGATAAAACGGAACTTAGAAGACCCATTTTGGGGAAGAATACTTCCCTATGAGATGTTTGAAACTTTCTGCAGCGCCGAAAATCCGCCAGAGAAAGGGGGTGAATAGACATTTTTTCGTGGTTATTGGTAGTTTAAAAAATGGCATAGAGGCGTTTTGGGATTTTTTCTCTTTGCAAACCACTTAGACTAAAGGGGCAATTATGATTTCAGAACAAAAATATTGGAACCCGGTCCTGGAAACCCTTCCCGAGGAGAAACTTCGCAAACTCCAGGTGAAAAAATTCAGGAGAATTTTTCAGTGGGCCTATGATCACTCCAAATTTCACAGGTCCCTTTACGATCAAGCGGGCATCAAGCCTGAAGATATTCGATCCCTTGAGGATATCAAGCATGTCCCCAAGGTCGAAAAAAGCATGATGCGGGACATTCAGCGCAAGGATCCCTTTCCCTATGGGGATGCTCTCTGTGTGCCCCTGGATGAGGTCACCGAATTCAGGCAGACGAGCGGCACGACGGGACAACCGGTCTACCAGCCGGACACCTGGCAGGACTGGGAATGGTGGGCCGAGTGTTGGTCCTATATACTGTGGGCACAGGGTTATCGCCCGAAGGACCGCGTCTTCTTACCTTTCGGCTACAATGTCTTCGTGGCTTTCTGGGCAGCCCACTATGCCTCAGAAAAGGTCGGTTGTGAGGTCGTGCCCGGAGGTGTACTGGACACCCAGGCCCGGATCCTCAAGATCCAGGAATTGAACCCGACGGCCATGATGGCCACGCCTACCTATATCCTGGGCATGGCGGACACGGCCAGGAATAAAATGGGTCTTGTTCCCGAAGAGATGTCCATCGAGCGCATTACCTGCGCCGGGGAACCGGGCGCCTCCATCCCGAGCACCAAGAAGCGCATGGAAGAAGCCTGGGGAGCCAAGGTCTATGATCACGCAGGGGCCACGGAAATCGGTGCCTGGTGCTTTGAGTGCGAAGAACAATCCGGGGGTCTTCATGTCAACGAAGCCTTTTTTCTTGTAGAAATCGAAGATATCGAGACGGGAGAACCCATTTATGAGACCGGAAGGCGGGGTAAAATGGTCATCACGGCGCTGGATAGGATCGCCCAGCCCTGCATTCGCTTTGATTCAAAGGACATTATTGAGTGGGCCGATGATCTATGCCCTTGCGGAAGAAGCTTCCGAATCATTAAAGGGGGACTCATTGGAAGGGCTGATGACATCACCAAGGTCAAAGGCGTCCTTCTCGCTCCCGCAGCGATCGAGGAAGTGGTCAGAGGCTTCAACAGCCTGGGAGACGAATTCGAAGTGATCGTAGACAAGGTTGGGGACGTTGACAGAATTACCCTCAAGGTGGAATTGATGCCCGGTTTACAGGATAAGAAGGAGGAAATCACGGCCCAGCTCAAAGATCAGCTGAGGCTGAAGACCAACCTCGGGTACAAATTGGAGTTCCACGAATATGAAACACTTCCCAGATACGAAGTAAAGGCGAAAAGATTCAAGGATATGAGAAAGATCCACTAGGGAGGAGAATCATGACAGATCAGGAAATAGACATCAAGGCCATTGACGGCAAGATTCAGAATATCAAAAAAACGGCAGAGGAACTAAAGGAACTGGGAGAATCGTTTCCTGCCCTGTACAGAAATGTCGCCCGCCTTTTGGCGAGCACAAAAATGCTGGAAATCGATATCTCCGACGCGGTTGACCTTTAACCCCAGGTACCTTTGAGTCAAACGGATCGCTTGCAAAGATGCTGAGCTATTGCATCCCATATACTGCGAACCTCTTTCATTCATGAACATGCCGTAACATCCAGCAGGTGCCGCCCCCTATCGGGTCGGCACCCGTTGGGAATCATTTGAGCGGTCAACGACAAACCACCCCGTTCTCAAACGCGCATGAGCAGCACATCTTCCGTCCTATCGGAAGTCCCAACCTTACGCTTTGAAATCCAGTTTCATTTCAAACACATCGGCCTCCAACCGCTTTTCAATTTTAAACTCCTTGTCCTCAAAATGACTCAACAGATGAAGCATCGGTTTGTTATCGACAAGCACTTGTGCGGTGAAAGCCAAAAAACCCTGTCTTTTCGCCAGCAGGGTCAGGTAGGAAATCAATTCACCGCCAATGCCCCTGTTTTGATAATCATCACGAACAACCAACATGATCTGCGCCGTGCTCTTGTCTTCGTTTCTCATGTATCTTCCGACCCCGAGGACCTCTTCCCTGCCTTCCCGACGGCAAACCGCGAGTATGGCCAACTTTTCGATGTAATCAATGACCACGAATTTCTGTAAAAAGCTGTGGGGCATGTTGGTCATCCTGAAAAACCGCCTCCTGATGCTCGTCTCCGAGAGAGAGTAGAACATTTCTTTTAAAAGGGGTTCATCGCTTATTTTTACCGGCCGCAACAAGACCCTGAGCCCGGTCTTGGTTGTCCTGTAGGTCTCCAAAAATTCAGGATAGTGTCCCTTTTCTCCCGGGATAAAGACCTGATCCGGGTAGATAAGTTTGAGTCTTTTTGCCTCTTCGATCAGCCAGGGCCGGAAATGTGGATGGGCTATGGCGATCAAATCCATTGCCCGCTCCCGGATATTCTTGCCATGGAGGTAAGCCGTGCCGTATTCCGTGACCACATACTGGATGTCTCCCCGACCAAGAGTGACACCGGCCCCCGCGTCGAGGAAGGGTACAATTCGGGACACCTTTCCACCTTTAGCGGTCGATTCGACGGCAAGGATAGTTTTCCCGCCCGGCGCAAAAGCGGCCCCCCTCATGAAATCCGTGCTCCCGCCGATACCGCTATAAAAGACACTCCCAATGGACTCGGCCGTTGCCTGACCGGACAGATCGATTTGCAGCGCTCCGTTGATGGCCACCATATGTCTTTGCCTGGCAATGACAAGGGGATGATTGGTGTAGTCGATCGTTCTGAACTCGATCTCTTTGTTGAAATGCACGAAATCATAGGTTTGTCGGTTTCCCATACAGAAGGCGGTTACGCTTTTCCCCCGGTCCAAACTTTTGAAACTGTTGTCGACAACCCCCTCTTCTATCAATTCCACAACCCCATCGGTCAACAGCTCCGTGTGTATCCCAAGGTGTTTTTTCTTTTTTAAATGGGCTAAAATGGCATTCGGAATACGCCCGTATCCCACTTGGAGTGTATCACCGTCTTCAATGATGCGGGCCACGTATTTCCCGATCCTCCGAGCAATCTCATCCGAGACATCCGGCTTATACTCCAAAAGCGGTTCATCATAGGGGACTATAAACCGGATATCATCCAGTTGGATCAGTGAATCCCCGCAGACCCTGGGCATGAGCGCGTTGACCTGTGCAATGACGAGAGAGGCACATTTTGTCGCATGCCTGGTAATATCCACATTGATCCCCAGACTCACATATCCACGGTCATCAGGGGGAGAGGTCTGGATCAACGCCACATCTATAGGTACGATCCGTCGTTCGAAAAGCTTCGGCACCTGGGACAGAAATACGGGAGTGTAATCCGCTGCGCCCTTATTCACCGCATCCCTGGTCGATTCTCCGATGAAAAAAGAATCATGCCGGAAATTACGCTTCAGTTTTTCATCCGCGTAAGGCAGAACCCCCAGGGTCCATATATGATAAACCTCCGCATCCACGAAGGCCTTCGGAAAGGACTCAACATACCGGGCAAGAGCGTTCACGAGGTATTGCGGTTCGCCGCAACCTGCGCCTATGAATATCCTGTCCCCGCCGTGGATATGACTGAAGATGCTTTGTTCCGGAGCAAATTTCTCCGGGTACTTCCTTTTTGTGTCTTCCACATCCCACATATCGTCCTCTTATGCCAGATAGATTCTTCATGCCACAAAAAAAGCAGATCAGACGTCGTCGGACCTGCTTTTCAAACTCCTACACCAAAATCCAGCAATTTTCAACTCAACAGAGGCTTCCTCACTAAAACCGTCCGGGGACTAGGCGGTTTCCTCCTTTAGGATTCCCCTCACGGTTTCAGATAAATATTTGATATTAAAAGGCTTTTGAATAAAACCATCACAGCCCCGCTCCAGGATCTTACTTGCCTGACCATCCACGCTGTAACCGCTTGACAGGAGCACTTTGATATCCGGTTTAATCGCCTTAAGCATATCATAGGTCTCTCCTCCGCCCATTTCCGGCATGATCATATCCAGGATAACCAGATCCGGGCAGGAGGCCATCAGATCCTTCAGGGGTTTTTCTCCGGATTTGCCACCATTGCCCCCGTTGTCACCATTTCTTACCTTATTCAGAATCTCCACGGCCTCCATACCGCTTCTGGCGGTGATCACCTGGTATCCCAACTTTTCCAGCATGGCCTTTCCTACATCAATGATCATATCCTCGTCATCGACCAGAAGGACCGTTTCCGTCCCGCTCACCACTTTACCTTCAGATTCCTTTTCTTTAGAAACATTTTTTTCCGATGCCGGTAGGTAGATGTTAAACGTGGATCCCTTTCCCTTCTGACTTTGGACATTGATGACGCCGTCGTGGTTCTTGATAATACCATAAGCCGAGGCGAGCCCCAGGCCTGAGCCCCGTCCCATTTCCTTGGTCGTGAAAAAGGGTTCAAAGATCCTTTTTTGTGTAGCCTCATCCATGCCCATGCCCGTATCTCGCACCGAGATTTTTACGTGCGGGCCCGGTTCCAGCATAAAGACCTGATCATCATCCAGCCCAAGTTTGACGTTTTCCGTCTCAAGGCAAAGGTCTCCACCTTCAGGCATGGCATGCCAAGCGTTGACGTATAGATTGAGAAGCACCTGCTCGATCTGGCCCTCGTCAATTTCCACCGGCCAGACTCCGGCCTGTAGTTTTTTGTGGATTTTGATCTCTTTTTTGGTGCGACCGAACATCGCAGAGCTCTTTTCAAGCAATGTGTTCAAATCTGCCGGTTTGACTTGGTATTTTCCACCCCTGGCAAAGCCCAGAAGTTGCTTTGTCAGCTCAGCCCCGCTCTTTACGTAATCCTCGATATTGCCCAACCTTGATTGGTGGGGATGCTGAGATTCCAGGTCCAAAAGCATCAGGGAGATATTTCCCTGAATTCCCATGAGCAGATTGTTGAAATCGTGAGCGATGCCCCCTGACAGGGTCCCCAGGGCTTCCATGCGTTCGGCATGCTGTAATTGGACCTGGAGTCGCTTTCTGTCACTGATATCTCTGATCACACCATGGGTGCCGAGATATTTCTTGGCCCTTTCAGAGACAGGCTGATCGTATAAGCCCGTCGATTTCAATTCAATGGTTAAATGTGTTATTTCACAATAGTTGTATGACCCGTTCTCACTCAGCCTCAGCCGCAATTCAATACCTGAAGAAGCACGACTTCCCGTCCTTCTCTCATTAAAAAACCATTTGGCCTTTTCGAGATCCTCCCCAAAGACAATCGTACTGTAATGCTTCCCAACCAATTGGCCGCTTTCAAAGCCCAGCATGCGTTCTACAGCATCACTGATAAAGGTAAAATGGCCTTTGTGATCCAGCGTATAGATAATATCGGGGGAATTCTGCACCAGGTAACGATAGCGCTCTTCCGATAGATTCAGCTTCTCATGAATCGTCTCCTTCTCCCGTATCAGCCTTTTTTGGTTGAGAGCATTTTCCACCGTCTTCAACAGCTCGTCAAATTCAAAAGGCTTGCGGAGGTAGTCGTAGGCCCCTCTCCTCAAAGCGGCCACCGCCGAATCCAGGTTGGCATTGCCCGTTATCACAATCACGGACGTTTCTGAATTGCGAGAATTGATATGGTCCATGAGTTGGTGGCCGTTCATGTCCGGTAACTGGATATCCAAGAGTGCGACATCAAAGGCATGCTGCGTCAAATGCTCCGTGGCCTCCTGACCGGATAGGGCCGTAAAAATCTCATAGTCCTGAGTGCTGAGTAAATATTTCAGGCTCTCACACATCCTCAGTTCGTCATCGACTATCAGGATCTTCGGCATCCGCGACATGTGCATCTCCATGGTCTATGGTTTTTGGTCACTCAACACCGGCAACTCGATTTTAAATTCCGTTCCTGTGTCCCCGTGAGTCTCACAGGTAATTTTTCCCTTTAATGATTGGATAATGTTATGAGCAACTGAAAGACCTAAACCCGAATGGGCACCCTCTTTTGAACTCACATAGGGTTCAAAGAGTTTTGCCTTGATCTCATCTGGAATCCCGGGTCCATCATCGCTGAAGGTGATTTCAACATATCCGCGGTACCCGTTATCATCTCCCGAAGGATGCGCTTCGAGAGGTTGTGGGACATAGCGGGTCTGAATTTGGAGATTTCCCCCTCTCTCCATGGCCTCGGCTGCGTTCTTGATGAGGTTGATGAAAACCTGCTTGAGCCCGTCTTTTTCCGCCAAGACGGCGGGAAGCGCACGTTCAAGATCGAATTGAAGCTCGACCTTGGAATCTTTGACAAGCGATTCTCTCGTTATCTTAAGGATGTCCAAGAGAAGGGAATTGACATCCACCTTTTCTTGCTTAAGAACTTTTTTTGAAGAAAAATCGGATAGTTCACGGAGGATATCTGCAACGCGATCAATTTCTTCGCTGATAATTCTGATTTCATCCTGGGCAACCTGCTGCTTAGCCAGTTTCATGCCTAGAATTTTTAAATAGTTTTTGATGATACCCAGAGGATTATTGACCTCATGGACAACTCTCCGCGCGATATTTGCCGATGCCCCAAAACGTTCTGATTGGATGGTTTGCAATCGATTTCGTCTTAGTTGCTCTAATCTCAGAGCGAGGGCCCCGTTGTGAAGAAAGATGTCCAACAGCTTCATGTACTTTGACAAATGGGACAATTCCGCCCGATCCAATCCGATAACCAGAACACCCACCGGTTCTCCCTGAGCAATCAAAGGCAGACAGAATATCCCCTCTTTACCGAGAAATCGAGTAATCTGTGCATCAAGTATGACCGGCGGAGAGGATTCCGCCGAATGAAAGGAATCCAGGGCCCTTTCTTCTATCAGGGTCTTCACCGGAAGACTGTCGCTCATATTGAGAGATACGGTTAAGGCATGATATACGGAAAAGCCCTCTTTCCGGGGAATTTTTCCCTGGAGTATGCCCTTTTCCGCATCCCGAATAAAAAACAGTGACTTTTTTACATCGAAAAGGACCTTGAGTCCTCTGGAAAGAACCTCCAGAATATTGTCCTGCTCTTCCGCTTCCAGGAAACCCTGGAGGGTTCCGACGAGGAGAGAAACATTTTTCACTTCGCTGACTAAAGCCTCTCGCTTTTTGTGGTCCTTCTCCAAATTGGACGATTTCGGGGTTTCAGAGATGTCAACGTCTATATCTAGAGAGCGGGCGACTTCGCTCGCCTCCAGATCGGATTCTGACAGGTAGGTCTCAAGCTGCTCTTCATCCAGCCCAAGAGCATTTTGCGCGATTCCAAGAATTTCTGCCCGGCCTGAAAAGCTGTCTTGGCAGATGGCATGGGCCACATACACGATCTGCACCAGAGGCAGGGCATTGAGTATCCTGCTTGCCGGTTCATGGTGGTAAAGGATCGCATCCGAAACCACGGACTGGAGATTCCAGCGTTCAAGAAGCCACGCAGCAATCTCGCAGTGTGTCGCCCCCAACCTGGCCTCACCCTCCAGAAGGCGTTCAGGATGGTCCTTGCTGCTTTCAAGTAACGCCTCATAGTCTTTTCTGAAATTGACCCAAAATACAAGTTTTCCGATATCGTGCAACAGACCGGATAAAAAGGCCTCATCCACTTGATTATAATTTATTTTTTCGGCTATTCGTTTGGCGAGAAAGGCACACCTCAGAGAGTGCCACCAAAAGCGCTTGAGGTCAAAGACACCATTCCCTCTGGCCTTGTGAAAAGCTTCATAGACACAGGCGCAAATGGCAACATTCTTGACGCCATTGATTCCCACCAGGACCACGGCCTGCCGGATGTCCTCCACCTGCTGAGGCAGACCGAAATAGGCCGAGTTGACGAGCCTGAGGATTTTCGCACTCAATGAGGGATCTTTGTGGACAATCTCAGAAATTTTACTGAGGCCGCCATTATCCTGATTACAGGCCTCCAATAATTTCAGGAGGATATGAGGAAGGGATGGTAAATTTTTTAATGTCGAAACTTGTTTAAAAATGGGCTTTTCAAACGGCATAGTAAACCTGAAGTTAGGATAACAACTGCTGCTGTTATGTGTTCAACAGGCGCTTCGCTTTACGGGTTCGAGGGAAACTTTACGGCATGGGAACAAACCCTTGCAGTTTTCGATGCATTCACCGCAGATTAAGTTTAAAGTTACCAAGAAACGACCATAAGCGCTGACCATAACAAAAAATATTTCAAATATCAAGCTTTATTTTAAATATTTAGGTTAAGCTTTGGTTAAAGCTGCCATATTTCTATTTCTACAGTAAAACATCCAGTCCCCGAAATGCCTTCATGCATTAAGTTCATTTTACCTATCGGCATCCGCTACCTTAAAGTTTAGGCATAACAACTCTATATTTCACGAAAAATCGAATATATTTCAGGCGGGGATATAGGTATGTACCTGGAGGGTGACCTTGAGAACATCTTGCTTGTCCTTTGACACTTTCTGAATTTTGATACGTTTGATGTTCAACAGCTTTCCGGCGTGTTCAATCTTTTGAAGGAAAGGGATGAGATCCCGGGTCGTGATACCGTCAAGCTTTATCTCAATCCCCTCGGGCCTGATGCTTCCGTCCTGTGCTTCGGGAAAAAATAAGGGCTTCATATATTGTATCTTTGTACCGATGCCGAGTTGGCCGGAGACACCTTCGAGATAGGATAAGAGTGTGAACCTCTCACCTCGGCCTTTCAATATCCTTTCCGCCTCGACCCGGCGCTTCTGAAACCCCTCCCATTCTTTTCTCAAGGCGGTGATCTCTTTTAAATCGGCCTCTTTCATAGCGATATATCGCACAAGGGCCTCTCGACGAGAAAAGGCTGGAGAGACGACCGACAGATAGTAAACCAAAGCGAGAATGACGACAATGCCCAGGGCCAGTAAGGCCTTTTCACGCCTGTTGATCCTCATGGTTTCCGCTCCAGAACAAAATTAAATTGAATAGCGTTCCGCTTTTTATCCATTTTTGCGCCCACAAGCTTGATGTTCTCGAATGAACCGGTGTCCGACAGTTCACTTTTGAGTCTATCGACCGTTTTAAAGGAGGTGGTGGCGCCATCCATGTGGATGCCTTTTCCATCGGCGCCTAGGTTTTCGATTTTCATGTCGGGATATCGGGAGACGACCTTTGTGATGACCAGAAGAATGTCGAGTATGGAACTGTCCGTATAAAAAGCATCAAGCCATTGATACTGACCCTTCTCTGTCGTGACTTTGTCCCTGAATTGTTCCAGCTCCCGCCCTCTTATGATTTGTTTCGTCTGAGGAAAGGTGTCCGCAAACACTTTCCGGATGCTCTTATTCAATGCCGAATAATAATCCTCCTGATGATTGAGTTGCTGGTAGAGGTTAAACGTAAAAAGGCTCACCAGCAAAAAGAATGTCAATATCATAAACAGGACCATGGGCTTGATGTCGGCGACGGTTTCAACAGCGAACTCTTCTTTTCGCAGGTTAAACGCCGGGCTCGAACCGTTTTCCATGCTGAGGGCGAGTCCCAAGGCTACGCTGAGATTTGACTGCATCTCTTTTTCCACCTTGCCTCTGCGATGTTTGAAATCGTTAAAGGGCTGCCATAACGAAGCATGGACATGGGTGATTTCAGAAATCTCCTCGGCGAGCCCCTCATCCCTAGCGGAGGGGCCGGTTAGGAGTATTTCTTGAATCGTTTCCCGGGCTTTTTTCAAACGGTAAAGCCCCAGGCTTTCTTTCAGGGCGTCAAGGCGCCCTGGACCGCCTTTGACCGTCCGAATGAAATCGACTTGGTTTTCACATATGACCATGACCACCATCCGGCCCCTGTCCAGATAAATAATGGACACCGGCTTCTCGGGATCTCCTTTCCGGATGTGGGCGAAGAGATTAAAAAGGGCCATGTTTTTCAGGCTGACCACTTTGGGATTTACAGAGACCCGAGAAAGGAGTTCCAGATGTTCGGACAGCGCCTTCTTTTGAACGCCTGCCGTGATGACCCTTTCCCCGGATTCGGAGGGAACGAAATCGACCACCATGTCCTCAATGGCATAGGGCACGTACCTTTCCATTTGATATTTGATAATTTTCCGCAATTTTTTTGGCTTATCAAAGGGCAGAGGGATCTCCCTGATCGTAGCAAGGGATGAGGGCAGAGCCGTGACCACGGTGTCCTTCTCAAATTTTTCTTCGGAAAAAATCGCCTCTAAGGCCTCATGAACGTGGCCTGCACTCTCAATCTCTCTGATGAACACATGCTCGACTTCAGGCGCACTATGAGGATTTAATACCTGAACCGCACAGATATGGTGATCTGTGATTTCCAGACCCACAACCGTCTTGGGGCCCAATAGATCTCTCAGGGGGTTAACCATCTCTACATCACCTGCCAGTAAACCAAATGGAATCCGTCTTCATTCCTAAGGACAATGGCCTTTATCATCGATAAAGCATCCTGGGATCGTCCCTTGATTTCGATGGAAAAAGCAGAACTTTTCACGGTCATCCTGTCTTTGATCTCATTGAGAAGTTCTTCATCGATGCCAGCGACCTTCATCAGGTCTCCGGCAACGGAAAACTCCTGTTCCTTTCTGTATTCGACGATTGCCTCGGCCAGCCCGGAGTCTATCTTCTCGCTGAGACATTGAAGGACTTCCCGGGATGCCGTGTTGATGTTAATCTTACCATCCGAATGAACCGTCAGAAAATCCAGCAGTTTTCTGCCTTTGTCTTCGCCAAATCGTTCAATCTCCTTCATGCCTTTGACGAGGAATATCTGCCCCGGGGTGAAAAAGGAGGCGTTAGGGCAGGCATAGGGAATGTCCAGGTTTTGATAATAGGAACTCTCGGCACCTTCCATACGCTCAATATTATCCTTATCCATCCAGTCCAAAAGTGGCGCCACGGCATTCTCCGGCAAACCCAGCGTACTAAAAAGTCTGACGATTTCCTTTTCTTTCTTTTCGTCTATGACCCCGGCTTCATCGAATAGAGTGTTGAGATTCAATTTGCCGTTCTCGTCCACAATAATTCCCGATGCCGAGACGTCTTCCGGAAACTTCATGGGTAAACCGTCCGATCCAAACTGTCCCCAATCCTCGCCAAGGCTGTCTACGTCTTTGTTTTCGTCGGCATTGAGAAGGGCCAAAGCAACATGGGCGCCTGATCGGGCCGCCTGGTAAGCCTGATATCCGTCTCGGGAGTAACCTGCGAGGTTCAATTCGAGACTTGAATCCTCGGAAAAGACAAGACTCAACCCCGTGAGCGTGGCCACGACCAGCAAGGTGAGAAGCAGAGCCGATCCCCGTTTTCGAAATATGGGCAGGCGCCTTTTCACTGTTCCTGCTGCCCCTGGGGAGCGATCCCCCCCAATGCCGGATGGACACTCGTCCTAAAAATATGCTCCCCTCCCTGCTGATCCTTTACGGTCAGGGTGACTCTGACGAGCGAAGGAAGGACACCCTTGTGGGCTCCCTCAAAGGTATCCCAGGCATCAAAGTCCTCGCCCTCCTTATCCTGAAAAGTAACATCCAGGCCCCGAATCATTCCGGACAACTCCAGGGGCTGTCCTCCCGCGGTGATATCCTGGTCCGGAACAGCCTGGTCTCGTCTGAAAATAATCAGACTTTCTTCTTCCGTGTCCTCTTCGAGATGATACCCTATCTCGCAAAGATCCGTTTGGATGCCGGTCTTTCCCACCGGGACATGAGAAAGAGAAGTAAAGCTGAGGCTGTCTGCCGGGCGGCCATTGATGTCCTGATCATGCCCCAACAGCCCTGTCCTAGGCGTTTCCTCGGAACCGGGTGCCGCGGGTGCGGTCATAAAAGCCGATTCAAGATCTCTGCTCATACGGTCAAGAATAATTCTTGCCGTCTGATTGACCAGTCCGCTCTGCCGGGCAAGCTGGATCGTCTCGAGGTTGGATGTATAAGCGCCGTAAAGCGCGGCCATAATAATGGCCATAATCGCCACAGAAACAAGCACTTCGAGAAGCGTAAATCCTTTCATTTCTTTGGCCTGAACAGGTAAGTCTCAAGGGACAGATCCTTGACGACGACTTCCCTTTCGAGAAATACGCTGAGACGTATTTTGTAGAGTTCTTCCATGTCCGGCATTTCGCTAATTTCTTCCCGATAAAAATAATCCGGATAGTGTTCCCCGAAATCACCCGATGTTGTACCTTCCGATAGGGTATCCGATGCCTGGATCCGGGCGATCCTGTCCTGGGCAAGTTGATTCGCCATGGTGATGAATTTCGCCTCAGACTGGAGTTCGAGATTTTGAGCCTGAAGCCGAAAGACGGCCATGAGCGCGGTGGCTATTAGGCCAAGGGCAATGACGATCTCCAAGAGTGTGAAACCTCTATTCTGAGAGCCTCTGTTCGACATAACGATCGTACAGCCTCACATGACCGGTCAGGGGGTTGATTTCGAGTGTGTAGACATCGTTTTCTTCATTTCTTAAATGGATCAAGGCCCTGTCCACACAGCCGTTTACGAAAAACCGCATGATGGCTTCACCTTCCTGGATCTTTCCTTCGGAAAACAAATACACATCCTCCAGATCGACCCCTTTGGGAAGGCGCTTGCCCTGTTGCAGAGAAGAGGTTTTCTCTTCCCTTCCCCAATCCGGTGTAGCGACCTCAGAGGAACCCTTTTCAACGGGAACCAGAGTATTGTCATCCACATTAAACGTCAGGGTCTGTTCCTGACGGGTAGCAGCCGCTTTTCCTCTGAGGCTGGTTATCTCACCTATGATCATGCGGCTTGCAAGACGCAGATCACCCCCCGAAAGGGTCCCCTCGATACGAAGAGACAGAATCCCCGCTATCAGACCGAGGAGGAAAAGGACAATCATGATCTCCAGGAGAGTGAACCCTAACGTTGCAACGTCTTGGATCCTATTCTCCCTTGACCACCCAGTTGCCGATGTCCGCATCTTCTCCCTCGCCGCCTTCCTCACCATCAGCGCCATAGGACCAAATATCAAAATCCCTGTTGTAGACCCCGGGGCTCAGGTATAGGTAATCATATCCCCAGGGATCTTTCGGCAAAACACCCTTTTCAAGATAGCCGCCCTCTCGCCACTTTGACGGGATCCTTCCCACGGCAGGCTTCTCCACAATGGAGCTCAGGCCCTGCTCCGAGGTCGGATAGAAGGCATTATCCAGTTTGAAAAGCTTGAGCGCGTTTTCAAGGGTCTGGATTTCGAGTCGAGCCTTTGTCATCCGCGCCTCACCCGGCCGGTCCATCATTCTTACGGCCACGAGGCTTGCGAGGATACCAAGGATCGTAATGACAATGAGAATCTCCAAAAGCGTAAAGCCCTTCGCTCGACCCAAAACGCCAATGACCGGTTGCGATATCTTCCTCATCTATTCTTCCTTCCCGGTTCGCCGGATGTTAAAAAATTTACCAAGCAAAAATTGCAACTATTTAGTCTTTTGAAAACATTCCAGGTGTCCATCCAGAAATCAGAGATTTCAGGATGGAGCGCTCAGCCATTCCCGCTTCAGCGGGACGATCAGCTTAATGAAATGTTTCCTCAGGTTTTTCGCTGATAGCTGATAGCTCGAATCCTTAAAGAACCTAATGGAGACCGACGCCCCGCGTCATGTCAAATATGGGCAACAAAATAGCCATGACCATGAAGCCGACCATGCCCCCCATGCACAGGATCACCATGGGTTCGATAATGGAGGTCAGCCCGCCTATGGCCGACTCCACATCGTCTTCATAGACATCGGCCGCCTTGGCAAGCATCTCTTCCAGTTCTCCCCCCTGCTCCCCTGCCCGGATCAACTGCACCACAAGCGGCGGAAAACGTCCCGTTTTTTTCAACGGGGTCGAAAAGGACTCACCCTCACCCACGAGCCGGCCGGCATCCTTGACGGCGTCCTGCATGATTCTGTTGCCCATGGAAAGCCTGGCGACTTCCAGAGAATCCACGAGGGGAATGCCGCTTTTCAATAAAATGGACAGGGTCCTTGTAAAACGGGCGATGACGGCCTTGTGATGCAACTTCCCCAAAAGCGGAACGGAGAGGCGTATTTTATCCCAGGCCATTCCCCCCGACTCGCTCTTGACCCACAGGACGACCAGCACAACCGCTCCGACGACCACCAGACTGATCAACCACCAGAACTGCTCCATCACATAGGTGAGCCATATCAGGGCCCGGGTCGCCCAAGGGAGTGTCAGCTCCATGCCTTCAAAAATCCCGATGACCTTCGGCATGACAAAGGACATGAGAAACACGATAATGATACTGCTGATCATGAGCAGAAAGACGGGATAGGCCAGGGCGGACTCTATCTTTTTTTTCAGTTTCATCCTGTTCTCAGAGAAATCGGCCAGTCGCCTCAGGATGATGTCAAGCGCGCCCCCCGTCTCTCCCGCCCTCACCAAATTCACGGAAATCTGATTAAAAATCGCGGGATGTTCCCCCATGCTCAACGAAAGGGAACTTCCCTCTATCACCTTCTCTCTGATTTGCGTAAAGACTTTTTTCAATTGAGGCCGCTCGGTCTGTTCAATCAGCCCATTCAGGCATTCGAGGATGGGAAGGCCTGAAGAGACAAGGGTGGCCAGTTGCCGCAACGACGTCGTGACCTCGACAGGGTTGAGCCTCCGGAATCCGGGAAACCGAGAAAACAAACCGCCGGAAAGGGACCGTCGCCCTTCGGCCTTGACCTCCCTGATTTCCGTCGGATAGATAAGGTCATGGCTCAATTTTTGTCTGGCGGCGGCCGGGCCGTCGGCCGTGATGATACCGCCGATCCTTCTTCCCCGTTTATTGAGGGCTTTGTATTCGAATACCGGCATATTCCCCTACTGTTGCGTGACCCGCATGACTTCATCCAGGGTTGTCGCGCCCGATTTCACTTTTAATACCCCATCCTCAAACAGGGTCGACATACCATTTCGAACGGCAGCTTCCTTGATCCGGACAGAATCCGCGCCGGAGGTCACGAGGCCCCTGATTTCATTTTCCATGGGCAGCAGTTCAAAAATGCCGGATCTTCCCCGGTAACCGCTCTTCAGACACAAGGGGCATCCCTCCCCTTTCCAGAAGGACTGGTCCCCCGACAACCCGAGTTCTTCAAGGGTCGAGGCTTCGGGCATAAAGGAAACTTTGCAGTTCGGGCAGATCCTCCTGACCAGCCTCTGGGCCAAGACAGCCAAAAGGGACGAGGAGATCAGAAAAGGTTCGATCCCCATATCCACCAGTCGGGTAAGGGCTCCCGCCGCGTCGTTGGTATGCAGGGTACTGAAAACCAGATGGCCTGTCAGGGAAGCCTGAACGGCTATCTCGACCGTTTCCAGATCGCGAATCTCACCAACCATGATGATGTCGGGATCGTGCCTCAGAACGGACCGCAGTCCCCTCGCAAAGGTCAGATCGGTTTTAGGGTTTACCTGTATTTGGCCGACGCCCGTGAGTTCGTATTCAATAGGGTCCTCGATGGTAATGATATTTTTCTCTGAGGAATTAATTCTGTTCAATGCCGCATAAAGGGTCGTGCTCTTTCCGCTGCCCGTCGGTCCGGTCACGAGCAGGATACCGCTGTTCTTCTGGATCAAACGTTTAAAAATATCGAGATTATTCTTGGTCAGCCCCATGTCCTCGAGTCCCAACAAAGAAACGGTCTTGTCGAGCAACCGCATGACAATCCGCTCACCATAGGCCATTGGGATAATGGAGACCCTGATATCCACGGTTTTGTTCCCCGCTTTGATCTTCATCCTCCCGTCCTGGGGAATCCGCTTTTCAGCGATATCGAGGTTGGCCATAACCTTGAGTCTTGAAACGATATGGGCGTGAAATCTCTTATGAAGGGAGAAAATCTCGTACAGTATCCCGTCGACCCGGAACCGGACCTTGATATTTTTTTCATAGGGTTCAATGTGGATATCGCTGGCCTGTTTTCTAAGGGCCTGGGTCAGGACGACGTTCACCAGTCTGATGATAGGTGCCTCATGGGTCACGTCCATCAGGTCTTCCAGTTCATCGAGTTCGGTGAAGACATGATTCTCCGATTGATAATCTTCCAGGTCTTGGACCATCTTTTCGGCGTCATCACTGGTTTGATCAAAAAGCAGATTGATGGCCGCCTGAATTTCCTTGAGCGGGCTGAGGACGAGCTTGGCGGTTTCATATCCTGCCTGCCTGGCCAGATCGTCCGCCATCTGGAAATTCATAGGGTCGTTCAGGGCCACCGTCAGGACATCATTCTCCCCATTCAGGGGCACCAGACCGCTCCGCTTGTAATAATGGATAGGAATGTCCAGGTTGTCCCTGAAATTGAGGTCCTCCAGGATGTGCTTCTTAAAAGGAATCCCCAGCTCATCAGACCATGCCCTGAGTTGATCCTCCTCCGGCGCCCCCTGCTGGTCCTCGCTCTCCAAAGCACCCCTGTCGCCCCCGGACACATCAGGTTCCGGAAAGGTTCCCTGTTGGTTGTTTTTCTTCGGCAAAGGCAAAGCTGTCACCCTTTCAAGCACCCCCATCATTGCAGCAACAGGGGCTGATTCACGGAAGACGACGTCTTCCTTACTGCTTACTCGAAGCTCATTTTCCTCAGCTTTTCCGGTTGATTCCGTTTGATGGAGTTTTCCATTTCCTTATCGATAAAGGACTTCTTCTCCTGATAGAGTTCCCTGCCCTCTTCGGGATTCTCAATGATGTGGGGCGTTAAAAAGACCAGAAGATTGGTCTTCTTGTCCTGATCATTGACCTGCTTGAAGGCCCAACCCAGGCCGGGAATTCCTCCGAGGCAGGGGGTCTGGGTCTTTCCGCGGGTCATCTTCGTATCGATAAGGCCGCCGATGACGGCCGTCTCCCCGTCTTTTACGGCAATACTGGACTTGGTGCTCCTGAAAGTCGTGGTCGGCGCCAGGACGGATCCTCCCAGGGCCGTCGTCTCTACGACGGACTTGACGCTCTGCTCCACGTTCAAGCGTACGTAGCGATTGTCATTGATCTGGGGGGTCACCTTGAGGGTGACACCCACATCTTTGTACTCGAAATTCTGGATGGCCCGGTCGTCCGTGCTGGTGCCTTGATCGACCCGTGTGACAAAGGGGATATTATCCCCCACTTCAATCGTTGCCTCCTCGTTATCAAGGGTCAGAATCTGGGGAGTAGAAATCACATTGAAATCACTGTCCGTTCTTATGGCCCTGACAAAGGCCGCAATCGAAGGGAAAACCACATCTCCCAAGGTTATCCCCCGCCCGACCACGCCGGCGGCAAATCCCGGGGTGAGGATACCCGACTCAACACCGTCCAGACCGGATTTAGTATCCGCCGCCCTGGATCCCAGGGCCCAGGTCCCTCCGCTGCCCTCTCCCAGACCGCCCTTGTATTCGTCGCCGACCCGCCATTCCACGCCCAAATCGAGGGCCTTGTCTTTTTTGACCTCGATAATCAGGGCCTCCACATAGACCATGGTACGGCGCGCATCCAACTCTCTGATAATGTCCACGAGGATCTGATATTCCTCGGGTTCGGCCACGATCACGAGAGTGTTGGTGGCCTTGTCGGCCGTAATCTGAACATCCTTGGAAAGCGGCGGGGCCTTGCCTTTTCTCTGATCCTTCTGGCCCTTGCCCGGAATTTCACCCAACACCTTGGCCACATCCTCCGCCGTTGCATTTTGGAGCGAATAGACATGAATATTTTCCCGGGGACGCGCCTGCTTGCGATCCAGCTCTTTCAAAATCATCTCGATGTCCGCGAGCGTCTGGGAAGGCGCCATGATGATCAAGGAATTGGTTCTTTCGTCCGACACGATCTTGACAGCGGATGTAAGCGATTTTTTTCCTCCTCTCGGCGGAAACAGCTTGGTCAGAATCGGTTCAAGGCCTTTGGCGCTAGCATATTCAAGAGTAAAGACATTGATCTTTTCCTTAGAAGCGGGAATGTCCAGTTCACGGATGATCCTGAGAAGACGGTCAATATTGGAAAGCACATCGATGAGGATTAAAGTGTTAGTGTCAGGATAGGGGATCACGAGGCCGGTCTTGGCCACCAGAGGTTTCAAGAGTCTGGCAAATCCTGTGGCATCTCCGTGTACCAGAGGGACCAACTGCGTGACGATCTTGTCGTCCCGGAGACCGGATTTTTCCTGAAAACGGCTTTCCACACCCTTGGTCCTGGCCACGGCCGCCGGGATAATTTTTATGATCTTACCCGAGGGAACCGTTGTGTAGCCATGAACCTCGAGCACGGAGAGAAAAACCCTGTACGCCTCACCGACCGTCACTTTTTCGGGAGAAAGGACGGTGATATTGCCCTTGACCGCCGGATCTACGAGAAAGTTTTTACCGGTCAGTTCACTGATGAACTTGATAAACACACCGATATCCACATCCTTGAAGTTCATGGTAATCATGCCGGCGGAATTCTTTTTGGGAAGGTCCTCGGCCTTCTTCTCCTGGCTCAAGGCAAACGCTGGAAACAGTAGAAGAATACTCAGCACCGCGGCCGTCAAAACACGCATCACATCGATCCGTTCCTTCAAAATATGACTCCATGTAATAGGATTTACGCGAGTTAACCCTAACGTTGCAAAAGTCGAGGATGCTGCAGATCCAAGGCATCGAGGGTGAAGTCCCGCTGAAAGCGGGACCTACCGCGAATCCTCAATAATCCCGCCAAGGCGGGACAGGCATAGGAGTTGCAGTTTGAGCTTTCGAAATCCCGCCAAAGGCGGGATATCCTCGGCTTTCCCGAAGGGTGAAAAACATGACAAATTGTTAGTAATCACTGGAATGCACCATTAGTTGCTTCCTGAAATGCAAGTGGATCTTCCCAAAAGTGTTGCTATCATTGCCTTTGACAATTCCTTGTCATATTTTTTATGCGACTTTAGGGTTGAGAACTCACGGCAGCTTCTAGCTTTGCCAATACTCCAATCTCTCTAAAGGCGAAAATCTTCTACTGGCTACTCAGGTCTCACAGGTCTTCTCACCGGCCGATTTCTGGGCCGAACGGGTCTTTTCCTGACCGTTTTTCTCGATTTCGGGGGACTCACGACCTTCCGTTTAACAGACATCGATAATCGCCGCGCGGCCCCCCGCTCATGGGAGATGACGAGAACTTCTTCCGTACCGGCCCTCTCTACTATGACGCGATCGGGCAAAATTTTTGCAATCTTCGCATCTTCGACATAGTCGTTCAGGGCGTAGATGTCCTGCTCCTTCTTATTCTTCTCTCTGATGATGGCAAAGGAGTTGCCGCCTTCTCCCACGACCGTCCCCATCAGTTCAAAACGCGTGTTCTCCTTCAATTCTTCCAGCTTTGGTTTTTGACCTGGTTTTTCCTTTGTCTTTGACGGAGTAGCTTTGGTTTTAAAGATGTCGCGGGAAACGATGATCCGATAGTCGCTACGCTTTTTAAGTTTCTTCGGATCCGCTTTTTCCGTTCTTTCGGTTTCCAGGGCCGCCGTCATGGGCCTTTTTTCCATATTCTTACGGGAGGCCCACGTCTCATATATGTTAAAACCCATCCACAGGACAAGTCCTGCAAGCAGAATGTTCAGAAACAATAAGATTCTCTTAAGATTCATCTTTACCGGCCGACCTTTCTTATGACGGCAATCAACAAAGACCTCCTCAGTATAATCCCTTGAGCGACGTTCCCGTCATCACATCCCTCGTTTCCTTTATCATGACTCAAGAATTCCCTTTTAGACTTTATATCGACTTTTTCCCTTAAAATCAAACGGGATAATCTCGAATGCCAATTACCTGACCGAATATCGTATTTTCTCAGGCCAGGTGACCGAAAACACGATAATATAGCCTAACGGGTGTTCGACCGATTCCCGTAAGATTCAGATTAGATCATCATTTAGTGGGATAGCTCGGGTTTCCGTCACGATTTTCTGCTGATTAAACCGATTCATTAGGCGCACACAAAAAAAGGCGATCCAAGTAGATCACCATTTTTTTTGTTTTTACTTTATTTTAATAGTTGGGACACGGCGATTTGAACCCCATTTAAAGCGGGATTTGGTATCCGGTCTCCAAACAAAATGTTGATGCAGCTTAGATGTTTGAGATGACAAATTTGTCCAAAAGAAATTATGGCAGTTCTAGCTTATTTTTACTCCAATAAGGCTCTTTTAACCCTTTCTTGAAAATCTTTCCTGATCCGGTTTTAGGTAAAGCATCTATAAAATCTACGCTCTTGGGGCGTTTGTAACCGGCCAGATGCTCTTTGCAAAAAGCGATGATATCCTGCTCGGACACCTCCCGCCCTTCTTTCAAAACCACGCAGGCCTTGACAGCCTCGCCCCAATGTTCATCCGGAACCCCGATGACCGCCGCCTCTAAAACAGCCGGGTGCATGTAAAGAACATTCTCCACCTCGGTGGAAAAAACGTTTTCTCCCCCGGTGATGATCATATCCTTCTTACGGTCCACGATATTGACATATTCCTCTTCGTCCACCACCGCCAGATCCCCTGTGTGGAGCCAGCCGTCTTGAATGGCCCTCTCCGTCTCTTCGGGCAGATTCCAGTATCCGGGTGTTACGGTATCTCCTTTGACAATGATCTCTCCGACCTGTTTGTCGTCCCTGGCGACTTCCTCACCTTTCTCATCCACGACCTTGAGCTGAACACTGATAAACTCCCGGCCGGTCTTCGCCTTGAACCTGAGCTGGTCTTCCCAGGGAAGTTCCTTCAGATGCTTTTTCAGAATGGAAAGGGTGAGATAGGGGCTTGTTTCTGTCATGCCATAGGTTTGTATATAATCACACTGGAATGCATCGATAATTTTCCTGACGGTTTCGGGCGCAATGGATGCCCCGCCGCTCAGGATGACCCTCAAACTGGAATAATTAAAACGGGTCAGGTCAGGCGAATTCACCATCATGTTAAGCATGGTCGGAATCAGATTGCTGAGTGTGATCCTCTCTTCCTCGATCATGCCGAGGACTTTGGCCGGTTCGAATGTGGGAATGAGAACGTGTTTCCCCCCCACCCATGTGATGGCAAAGGTGGCCCAGGCATCGGCCAGATGAAACAGGGGAGCCACATGAAACCAGTGATCCATGTCGGTGAGCTGAATTTCTGCAATAGTGCCCAGGGCATGGGTCTTCACATTTTTATGGGTCAGCATGACACCCTTTGGACGACCGGTCGTGCCGCTCGTGTAATAGAGATGCGCCACGTCGTCATCGGCAATGGCGGGACCAGGGGGTGGCGTCGTTTTCTCCTTCGAAATCATTTCCTCATATTCAAACGCATCGAATCCCTTTGAGGGCTGTATGGTGCGCCTGGTCCAAATAACCTTCTCGATCAGAGGTGTTGAGATGAGGGTCTTTTCCACCTGATCCTGAAACGCGCCCTGGCTGATCAACACCCGGGCACCGCTGTCATTGAGGATCATGGCGAGTTCCTTGGCTGCCAGCCGGTAATTGAGTGAAACCAGGATCAACCCGAGATGGGCGGCCGCGAAATAGACCTCCAGATATTCATGGGTATTTTGGTGTAGAATCGCCATCCTGTCGTTTTTTTTCAGATTGAGACTCGCCAGACCTCGGCAGAGCTGCCAGACCCTGCATGCAAAAGCCTCATAGTCCAATCTTAAATCCCCGCACACGACGGCTTCATTTTTCGGGTAGAGTTTTACCGCCTTGGGAAGCAACTCATTTAAGGGCATGATCCAAAACCTCCTGAATTTTATGAACGAAGTGTTATTGACCTGTAACACAAAAACTTCAGATTTTTAAGTTTGAGGGGGACAGGACTATTTATATTACCACATAGTTAGTGATATAGAATACTTGTGCGTACGTCAAGTCCAAAGGCGATCAAGGAGGTTCCCAAGACAAATGGAATTACATATGGATGAAAAAAATAACGAGGGCGGAGGAATTATTATTGGTAGACAAAAAGAAAGGCGGTCTCAATGTAGAACTTGCCCGTCGACAATAGAGGCTGATACAGTTTCAAGAATGAGTTGAGAGTCGAACCGCGGCAACTCATGTCGTCTTCACGGTTTTCCAAACCAGCTCGAAATTTTTTGATGTGAGATTTACAAAAGACTCAGGCTTTCCAATTTTTCACCTGTAGGAACACCATTTATATCCCAGCCTCTGGCTCGGTAGTATTCAGGAAGCATCTCATCAAGTCTGACAACCTGCCCTCTTGCTTCCCCATCCAATAGTGGCTCTTCCAGTAATCTCCGGGGCAATGAGTCATCCCCTGCCGTAAGCCCGGCTTTCAGGTTAAATAGCCGCTCCAGATTGAAAATTCTTTCACCGGCTCTCATAATTATGTGCTCATTATAACCGGCCCCAGTAACGAACTCCAACTCCCTCAAGAGTTCCGTTCTCAGCATCCCGAAGCTTCCAAAGACACACCAGCACAGTCCGCTGGAATCTACAACGGCAATGAAATCTTGATCCTCCTTCATCAGGCTCGCTTGGTTTGTTGTTTCAAGCCGGGTCTCAAAACGCAGTCCACTCCGCGTGTGGGAAGCACCACTGTTGCTGGTTGCAAAGGCAAGCCCTCCCCCTTGGTAACCTTGCGGGTGAATCGCGGGTAATTCCTGTTTTTTCACACTCATGGACAGTTCCGGATGGCCATAGCGGTCTGCAAATCGGTATGAGCCTTCGGCAAGCCGGTCACCGATTCCATCACGCGCCGCGATCATACGAACAAGCCTGATCAAAGTTTTCTTATCACCGAAACGAATTGGGAACCCTGCATCCTTTTCTGTCAGATGCCCTCTCTCATAAAGTTCCATCGCACAGGCGATTGTAACCCCTACAGAAATGGTATCCATCCCCAGTTCATTACAAAGGTAATTCGCTTTGGTGATGGTCCTGATATCGGTGATTCCGCAGCATGGGCCTAATTGAACAAAACTTTCATATTCCGGTCCTTTACCATTTTCATCAAATTCCTGCCCTATCAATCTGGTTTCCCTGCCGCACTGAAAGGGGCAGGAGAAGCAGCTTTCCTTTTTTACGAGAATTTCTTTCCGGATTTCTTCAATACTAGGAATGCCCTCTATAAAGCCGCAAGTGAAATTCCTTGTGGGTAGCATACGAAGATCAAGCATGATGGGAATGAATCTCCAAGTTCCATACAGAGATCTAAAATCAAAATCCTTGGGTTGTTCTTTTCGAAATTCTTTGAGAAAAATGCGACGAGTTCTTCTTAATCCTTGCATATCATAGATTCGAGCTTTCCCGGTGCCCCTTATGGCAATGGCCTTTAAATTCTTGGATCCCATGACGGCACCCGCGCCGGAACGGGCAGCGGCTCGGCTGTCATTTATCACGCAAGCCATTTTTGCGAGCTGCTCACCGGCTGGCCCAATGGAGGCTATGCGTATTCGATGTCCTTGCGAGCCTCCGCTCAATTCGGAACGGATCAGTCGTTCTGTCTCTGAAGTTGTTTTACCCGTGAGGTGCCTTGCACGGCGGATCTCCACCTGCTCATCTTGTATTAGAAGGTAGACCAACTCCGGGGCCTTACCTTCTAATACAATTAAGTCATAGCCCGCGGATTTCATACCCAGACCAAAGTAACCTCCCGAATTTGAGCACGCGACCGCATTCGTGAGCGGCGACTTTGTAACAACCATGTAACGGCTTCCGGTGACCGCCCCGGTTCCGGTAAGCGGTCCGGAAGAAAAGATCAGTACATTCTCAGGGCTTAGAGGGGGGACAGCAGGGTCAATTTCATCCCATAAGTACTTGACCGCCAGTCCCCTTCCCCCAATAAAATTTAGAGCCTTTTTCGAGTCCAAAAATTCTGAGGTATGCCGTCCTGTATCGAGATTCACCCTAAGGACCTTCCCTGCCCATCCGAACATGTATACTCTTACCTCCTTTGATACTAACCCGTTAAAACAGTGTAACTCGAAAAGCTCAACCTATCCCGCCACTGGATTTTCCAAGGCTCCCACACCTTCTATTTCAATCCGAACGACATCACCTGGTTCTAGTAAACGAGCCTTCCCTGCATACATATTCTCAAATACCTTGGCTATCTCACCATGCTTCACGTTGCTTCCTTTAGCCATACCGACACCTGCTCCGGTACCGGTGGCTATGACGTCACCCGGTGAAAGTGTGGTAACAGAGGATACAGTTTCGATCAATTCCGCTATGGTCCAAACCATTTTGTTAGTGTTTGTAACCTGCATCAAATCGCCACTCACCCAACATTTGATGCTAAGATTCTGGGGATCCGGGACGAATTTAGCGGGAACCAAGTACGTTCCAAAAGGCCCGAAGGTATCGTTCCCTTTATTTGAAAACCAGTCGTAGAGAAAGGTCTCATCCTTTCTCATCATCCTATCACGTGCTGAAACATCATTGTAACATGCATATCCAGCCACGTATTCCAGCGCCTCCGCAGCCGAAACATTTTTAGCATACTTCCCTATTACTACAGCCAACTCGGCCTCCCAATCCACATAGCTGGATCGTGGCGTCAATCGAATGGTCTCCCCGTGGCCAATCAGAACATGCCTTGATCCTTTGTAAAAGAAATAAGGCTCATGCCCTTCTTTGATCGGCTCCGCGGCCCCCATTTCACGTGCATGGTCATAAAAATTTGATCCGGCATTAAGCACCTTATCCGGAAAACAAACCGGAGGTAAGAACTGAATTTCATCAGGTTTGTATGAAAAGGCAATGTCTCTATCATTTTTCGCTAGAATTTCCTGATAAAAGGGAACCATTGTATCAAGCACCCCTATAAAAAGGTCCCATTCTTCAAGGACATCCAGCATAGTATATTGGTGCCTGGCCTTGAAAAAATCTCTCTTCCCAACCATGTTCTTGTAATACTCATAGCCCGCATTTAGATCAATGATCCGATCCCCTACTTCGAAACCCACATATTCATGTCCACGGTAAGTGAACGTTGCAAGCCGATACTCGACGGAATCCTTTGACATATTATCCTCCTTATTTAAAATATCGTATACCCTAAAACATCAAGATGTCTTGGCGAAAACAATTCTTGTCCCGAGTCTGGGAAGCACAGTCGCTCTATTAAAAGGCAGGAAAATTCATGTATAATTTAACTACAGTATATCCCTGTTTCCTAAAGCAGACGATCCAGGTCCTATTTCATCATGGCGGGCAGCCATAATGTCAGTGCAGGGAATTTCATAATCAATGCCATGATGACCACGTCTAAACCTAGAAAAGGCAGCGCGGCCCTGATCACGTCGCCCATTGTGGTGTCCTTCGGCGCAACTCCTTTCATAACATAAAGGCTTAGCCCAAAGGGCGGAGTAGTTACAGACATTTCGATATTCAGTAGAAACATCACCCCAAACCAAAGAGGGTCTAGCCCAAGGGCCTTAACAATCGGGAAAAAAACCGGAATCGTAATCATCATGATAGAGACGGTATCGAAAAACATCCCCATAAAGAGAATGGTAATCTGCATAATAATAATGACCAGCATTGGGGGCAGATCTGCACCCAGGACAAATCCTATCATCCCCTTACTGGCCCCGCTGAAGGCAAGAACCTGGCTAAAAGTCTTGGCCGCCGTGATGATGAGAAGCATCATTCCTGAGATCTGTATGGTACTGGAAAAGGCACTGACTAGCATCTTCCAGTTTAACCTGCGGTAACACACCGTAAGCAGGAAGGCTCCTATCACGCCAGTGGCTGCGGCTTCTGTCGGCGTGGCAATCCCCACAAAAATAATGCCTGTCACAAGAAAAATAATTGCAAAAAGTGGCAATACATACTTCAAGCTCAGCATTATTCTGGCCCCCCAAGAGACGGAACTAAACCGATAGGGAGGGGCCACTGAGACTTGAAGCCAGCACCGTAAGAGGACATAGGAGGCATATAGAACGGCCATAAGGATGCCTGGAATAATAATCGCAATCAGGAAATCGGCTACAGAGAGCATAGCCAAAGCAGCAAATAGAACGCCCAAGGCCGTGGGAGGGATCATGATGGATAGTCCCCCTCCGCCAAGTATGGGTCCCAAGGACATTGCCTTCTTGTACCCTCGCTTTTCCATTTCAGGAACCAAAGTGGAACCCAGCATCGCCACGCTTCCGGCGGACACCCCACTTACCGTGGCAAAGATGGTGCTTGCAGCGATTGAAATCAGACTAAGCCGGCCGGGTATCCGGCCGATCCATTTATCGATCCCGTCAAGGGTGCCTGAAACTATTCCCGAACGAAAAAGAAGTTCACCCAGCAAGATAAAAAGGGGTAATGGGAGCAATGCAAACATGGATACGGATTCTCGTGAAAGGTGAACCAATTCGCCGAGCCCGGACCAGCCACCCCAGAGAAGATAGGCTCCCCCGATATTTACAAACATAAAAGCAAAGGCCACGGGCATACCCGAAACCATGAGCAACAAAAACACTCCCAAAAGTGTCAGTAAAACAAAATACCATTCCACTGCATATACCTCAAAACCAAATTACAAGATTTTGGATCATGGGATGCCCTGATTCTGTTTATACTTAGACCATGACCTGAAATATTCGTAGGTCCTTCTCAAAAATTGGATGAAGAGCAACAAATAAGATACAACTAATGCCAATAGGATTGGATACTGAGGGATCCTCATACCACCGGGAAACCAAAGTCCCCGCTGGTAATAGTCATAGGTCCCTTGAAAACCGCTGATAAAAAGAATTGCGCAAATGACTGACCCTAGAATTGAGGTTATAAAATTAATGAGTAATTGGTTTTTTAAATTGAATTGGCCTAATACGCCTTCCATCCTTACATGCTGATCTAGTTTTAAAATCCAAGGGGCCACAAGAAAAGTAATATAGACGAGACAATGTTCAGTGATTTCGTTCACGTTTTCAATCGGGTGGTTAAAAAAATACCGCATCACGACGTCGGTGCCGACCAGTAAGGTCACCCCCGCCATGATCACTGCGCCGCAAATGGCCAAAAATCCGATTATAGTGTCAAAGCCCCGCATTAATAGTTTCACGATATTCATGGTTCCTCGCTTTTGCAGGTGCATTTTTTCACTTCCCAACCGCTCTTTGATATGGAAAATGCCTTTAACACGAGCAGGGATCCCATCCGATTGAACGTATCCGAAAAGTAGATGGGATTCCCTATCCTGAGTACAATTATTTCTTTAGAATAGACTTCGCCTCCGAGTATTGCTGTGGGCTTATTATAGGTTTTACATCGTGCTCCCACGCAGCTTTTTCGGCTGTTTCTCTGAGATATTTTCCCTCCTCGGGAGTCAGCTTGATATATTTACATCCCGCCTTTTCATATTTCTCTCGCTCAGAGGTAATGGCGCTGGAGTACCATTCGGCTGCCTTCCTTTCATAAGCGATGGTGAAGTCCTGAAGAGTCTTCTTCAGATCGGCTGACAGGTTGTTATATGTTTTCTGATTGATCAAAATGACCATATCCATACCCAAGAAAGGTTCATCCAAAATATATTTGGTCACCTTTTCCCAACCTGGATATTTGCCGAAATCCGACCAGACATATCCGTCGAGTACGCCTCTCTCCATGGCCGTATAAATGTCCGGGCCGTCAATATTCACGGGCACCATACCGAACGCCTTCGGGATTGATGGAATATTGATGGGATCATCCATCTTGACACCCTTTAAGTCTTTTATGGTTTTGATTTCCTTTTCGCGCATATGAAAATTAAAGTGCATCCCATGGGCCCATCTTCCCAGATATTGCACATTGATGTTTTTATGAATTTTTACGAGGTAATCAAAAACACCGTTTTCCCTCTCTTCCCAAGGCTTAAAGGGCGAAAGGTGAATCACACCTGCCACGGGCACCAAGTGTCTGTAATCGGAGACCCAGGTGAAAACCATATCGATGATTCCCTTTCTCACCGCATCAACTTGGTTATCTGCCGGGATGACCTCCGGGCCTCCCATAAGATTGATGGTTAGTCGTCCGCCGGACGCCTCTTTGATTCCCGGAACATACATGTCCTTTACAGGGGCGACGATAGGAATAAAAACGGGGGTTGGAACAACGGCCTTAAGTACCGTCGGTTCTGAGGCCTCTAATTGGGCAGGGCCTATTACAAAGCCTATAATCCCGGGGGCCATCAACGCCAAAGCCATCAATATAATCAAACCCTTTCTCATCTTTTTTCCCTCCTTTTTTTGATTGCTTTTCGTTTACTCAAAAATCGGTTGAAATATCTTCTGAACCCCTATCGATTCTTGACTATTCCCTTTTTATCCTCCATGAGTTATTTGGTGTTTATTGTTTCCTTCGTCCTTGACCAACATGAAATAAACTCATGAAAAAAATATTCTATCAAGAATCTATTCCATGGAATAGACCATACGCAGAGTCATTTCCTTCCGCCTACCCCTATGTTCCTCCGTGGATATAGCGTCAAGCTCAAATCCCGCGGCTTTGAATAGTTTAATGACACGGGTCAAATCCCGATCGATTTTCAAATAGACCTTTCGGACCGGACTGGCTTGCAATTGTTCCAACAATTTTGCCAGTAATCGCCTCCCGACCCCTCGACCCCTCCAAGACTCCTCTACAAATAAAAAGGATATGTTTGATTTATTACGGCTCTTAATTTCTGCCGCAATGGCGCCGATACAGTTATTTCCATCTTTGGCCAGAAGGACGACATTACACCCCAAACGGATCTCTTCTTCCGGGCGCTTAATCAAATCCTCATCGAAAACATTCGCCCCTTCAAATTCAATTAGGGCTGCCAGCATCAAATTTTTGAATTCAGATTTGAAGGCAGGATCATATTGGATGACTTTCACTCTATCGAAGCGTCTCTGCTCAAGCACGCGCAGAACCCGGTCACAGATACTGTTTTCATGCAGGGAAGCTTCCAGTTCTTTCAGCGCCGTGAAAAGAGCCGCACTCTGCTGCTTATCGACTAGTATACCCTCCATTTCACTGCTTGTGATACTCCAAACGGGTTTTAAGATTTCGAGCAAATCCTCACCCTTCTCCGTAAACACAACAAGTCGCCTTCTCCTATCATCTTTGTCATTTGTAAAGGAAATGAGCGCTTTACTCTCAAGCGTGGCCACCATCTGGCTCACGGCCGAATGGGTGATTTCCAGTTCATGAGCGATCTGTGTAATAGAAAGTGCCCCTTTCTCACTGAGTAGATAAAAAATTGGAAACCAACCCGATTCGAATGGGATGTCCAATGCTTTATAAATAGCTGTCAAATCTCCCAAAAATTTATCACCCAGCTTTCGAAGCCAAGTTCCAAACAAAATTTTTTGATGTCGCTGATAGAACGACAATTTGACCTCCTTAATTTAAGCACTTACGTTAGTGGTAACCTATATGCCTTTATATGTCAATAATTTTGATTGACATTTTAAAACCTTATCCATATCGGATGATATATCTGATCCGAATGGTCCATAAAAATTCAGCATATTGATAATTAGAGGATTACAAGAAGATCAGACAGGAATCTCATTTATGGGTTGATTTATGGTAGGAGCCGACAAGGATAGCTCACATATCCTAGTGATAATACATGGTGGCAGGTTTCATTCCTTGGGCCAGATACCTCCAGGGTGGAGCCCCGCCCGATTGGCAATTTCCCTGGCCGTTTCGGTGGCCCGTTCGAGCATTTGATCCTCGTCAATGGTATGCAACCTTCCATTCTCCATCACCACTTTTCCATCGATGATGACAGTTTCGCAACTATCTCCGGTTGCTGAATATACCAAGTTAGAGACAGGATTGAGGAGCGGCTGCCACTCGGGCCTGTGCGTGTCGAAAATAGCCAGGTCCGCTCTTTTCCCGACCTCCAGCGATCCAATCTCATCTTCCCACTCAAGGGCTCTGGCCCCATCGATTGTCGCCATCTCCAGCACTTTCTCAGGCGGCATGATACCAGGATCCATGCGCACATCCTTGTGTATGCCTGCAGCGAGATACATGGTTCGCAAAATATCATTAAAATTGCAGGATGGGGCGCCGTCAGTACCCAAACCCACACACAGGCCAGCATCAACAAATTCTGGAATCTTTGATAGGCTGACACCATAGCCTCCATGAAGGGCGGCCCCCGGACAGTGACAGATTTTAACTTCCTGTTTGCGAAGGATCGAAATCTCATCAGGAGTCGTGGGATAGCTCATATGGACGAGCAAGACATTTGGACCCAGAACACCAATCCGGTCAAGGTATTGGATTGGATCGCCACCATACTCCCTTCTCATAGCTTCAATGAATTGACCATGACCCAGGTTCATATGTACCTGGAGAACAACGCCGCATTCGTCCGCTAGTCGTTTTGATTTTTGGAACAATTCACTGGTTCCGGCCCGCATGGTCGTCACCACTGCGGATCCGCGAATTCTGCCACCCGCTTTCCCGTGCAGTGCCGTAATCAATTTTTCGGCACTCTTGACGGCTTCTGCCGTTGTTTCAAAAAGTGGCCCAGGGACCGGTGCAGAGGGTGCATCCATCCCATGTTTGCCTATGATTGCCCGCATACCTGCATCTTCAATAGCACGGGCTGTTTCATGATAGTAATGGGGGTGGGCGCCAACCTCCGCGATAGTTGTAATGCCGCTTCGGATCATTTCTGCGCAGCAAAGAAGAGAAGAGAAATAGACTTCATCCGGAGTTAGCGCAGCCTCATAAGGTAAGGTCCTTTCAAATATCCATGGAAAAATAGGAAGTTCATCCGCCATTCCCCTTTCAAGTTGCTCCAGCGTATGAACATGGGCATTTATCATGCCGGGCAGCACCATTTTTCCTTTTCCAGAAAAAGTTTTTCGCGCAACATACAATTGGCAGATATCATCCGATCGACCCACCGCAGCGATCTTCCCATCATTTATGACCACTGCCCCATTGCGAATCATGCGCCTCGTTTTATCAAGTGTAATAACCCACTCACCTTGAATGATCATGTCGTTTAGGTATTCATTCATAAATATCCACCCCCATCACGCCAATTGCACATAGAACGCCAACTATGATTGCACCCATAACATACATTCGGGGCATCTCCAATCAGTTTTGCCTTCATATCCGGAAAGAATGGCCGACTCCTAAGAAAACAAATTTAAAATCCTGTGTTTCGCACCCACGGTATTTTCAGCTTCATTCGCCACACCAGGGACTTCTGAGTCTTATTTCCAAGCCATCTTGGATAAAAAACTGTATGCGATCCTCTGTTAAGCCCCCCACTCCCCACTTTGCTTGTCACCGCGGACGAAATGCAATGCATGATGAAAGGCAATATGTCATCCATGGCGAGTGAGGCTTCACTGACCATTCCGGCTTCCTTAAAAAGGTCAAGGGCATATCTTGCTGATCCCCAGCCCTGGGCTGTGAGAGTTGCGATATTGGAAATGGCAGGCCACGACAACTTTGTTGGGGAAAAATAGGGGAAAAACCAGTCTCCCGGCATGAAAAAAGGGCAAATCAGCGAATCGCTAACTTGCCCTTATTATTTTCTTTTCTGGTCGGGACGCGGGGATTTGAACCCCGGGCCCCCTGAACCCCATTCAGGTGCGCTTCCAGACTGCGCCACGTCCCGATATATAATTTGTCAATTTTATACCTCTCCGCTCCTTTGTCAAGCTGAAAAATGGCCACGAAGAACTTCCGAGACGGGAAACTCACTCGTCTGCACAAAAAAATGTGCAAGCCGGCTCTTTTCCCGGCGGATAGGACCTTATAATTTCAGGATAAACATGCAAAATCAAGGCCTTTCAGATCAGGCACAGAGATTGCAAAGAATGTCTTTTCCTGATTCCTCATCTTCCGCGAGGCCATTCTCATGAGTCGCACCGATTGCATCAGCAACCGAAATATCAAAATCATCGATTCCTACGTCTACAGTAAACTGGGACACCATGACCTCCTTTTCGAAGGCCTCACCTATCCCACGGATCGTTACGCCTGCCCGGAGGACTTTTTTCTCAACGAAGACGAATGGACGACCTACGATAACTTTCAAAGGCTCTTCCGCAAGGCCAAAACCATGGTAGGGGAACCGTATTTTTATTTTAAATGCGGTGCCTCTTCGGCGACCCTCCGTTCCTGGGGGCGTTTTGATTATTTTGTCAGGGTCTTTCAAACGCCGAGCGACGGCTATAGGAGAATCACGTTTTTCAATCAGAATTTTAATGACACAAAAGACATCGAAGTTATTGTTCCGCCCTATCGTGACAAATTATCGGGAAAAACCCGTACCCTTCTAAAGGTTCAATATCATCCTGATTTTGATGTCCAGCAGGACTATATCAGTGATCCCTACAGAAGAGGCATCTTCTCCGCGATTCCGGCGATCTGGGGACTGAGGCCCGCCGCGGTCAAACAGCCGCTTAATCCCTATGATCCCGAGATCCTTCTGAACGAAGAATCGGAATTTGCCCCTTTCAAACTCGACGCCAGGGTGGATCATGGTGATCTGACCATCAAGCATCCTCTGGATAATCAGCGTAAAAAGGTGGGCAAACGGATTCTGTTGGAATCGGACACGGTCAACGGCCGTGAGATATTCCTCGGTAGATACAATGAACGACACGCAGGTGCCGAGGGCACGCCCAATGGTGCGGAGGCGATCATCATCACCGAAACGGTTGAGGTGGGTGACCGGATTCTCCTCAAAGCGGGAGAAATTTTCAAAGCCCCCTATTTCATAATGGATGTCACCTACGATGATCTATCCTTCAAAAATCGCCTCTCTCTGGCCTTTAGGGTCAAGCGAAATCCTCTCGAGACAAGCAAAGGGCTCATCGATACGATAAACAGTCTCAGAGAGACCATGGAGGCCCGAAACAGGGCCTACCGTGATCTCGAAACGACCAATGCAAAGCTGATTGAAGCCAAGAATGAAGTAGATGATCATGCCCGAAATCTAGAGCAAAGGGTCGATGAGCGAACCCTGGAACTTCGAAGCGCCAAAGAGGAATTGATCCGCTTCAACAGGGATCTGGCGGCCAAAGTGGATGCTCAGGTTGGGGAACTCAAAAGATACGACGAACTCCGGCGCTATTTCTCCCCTAAACTGACCGAAAAAATTCTTTCCAGCGGAGAAGCCTTTGGCACCGAACCTCAGCGCAGAATGATGACCGTGGTGTTTTCGGACATCAGAAACTTTTCGGCCTTTACGGACAGCCTCGAGCCGGAGGAGTTATTTCACCTTATGGACGTGTACCTCTCGGAGATGACCCAGATTATTCATCGATATGACGGCACGCTCAATAAGATCATCGGAGACGGTCTGCTGGTCTTTTTCGGGGACCCTATCCCGATTGAGGACCATGCCTATCGCGCCGTCCAAATGGCGACGGACATGCAAAAGAAGGTTTCCCATCTTAGAGACGAGTGGCTACGCTACGGTCATGCACTCGGGATCGGGATCGGCATCAATACCGGGTACATGACCGTGGGCAACATCGGGTCCGAGATGCATAAGGACTATACGGTCATCGGCAACCAGGTGAATGTCGCAGCCCGCCTCGAATCCCTTGCCGAATCAGGTCAGATACTGGTCAGCCAGCGGACCTACAGCCGTGTCAAAGATAATTTTCAAACGGAAAAGGTGGGTGAAATCCGTGTAAAAGGTATCCACGACCCGATCATGACCTACAATATCAAAGCCATTTGAATCCAGGCCGCTTGCATTTTTCCCAATACGCCTACACTCCGATCCCGCGCTGCGTTGAAGAACCGGGTTTTTGACAACGAAATGAAATAAGGGTTGCGCCCCTTATTTCATTTTTATTATTTTCACCAGTCTCCGGGGATCAAAATTTCACACCTTTCCCTCGACCCTCTAGAAAAAATCGTCGTCGTCACCCCCGCCGGGCATGGTTCCATGCTCCTGGAGGTACTGCTGGATCATTTCCATTTCCCTCTTGGAAAACATTTTATCTTCTTCAAAATAAAAGAAGGCTGCGCTATCGTAGTCTTCCAAAGCCTTTTGGAGGGTCTGTCTCATCGTACTGCTTCCCTTGATGGCGATGACGTTCTTCTCTTCGTCGTAAAGCCGGAAGACCCCTTCTTCATCAGAGACCTCATTGACGTTTTCTTCGTTGAAGGGCAGGATTTTGTCGGGCGGTGCGGGATTCTCTCCGAGAGAAAGGCGCAGATCACACTGTAGACAGCGTTTAGCTTCCTTTACGGCCTGTTCGTCCGACAAGCAAAGTGTCACTTCCCGGAATCCCCGGTGCCTTGTCGCCAGTTCAATCTCGGACGCCTTCGTGCGCGTCCAGGAGGCAAAGCCTTCATCCCGTCCGACGTATTGGTCGGGCACCCCTCTTTCAAAAAGAACTTCTTCGATCTCACCGCTTCCCCCCAGGGCCTCGTCTATCGCCGCGGCCGCCCTTCGACCGGCCGCGATGGCATGAATAACGGCACCCGGCGCCGCGGCCACATCGCCACCGGCATAGACGGTCTTCATGCCTGTTTCCTGGGTTTCCTCATTGACCACGATGAGTCCTCTTTCGGCCTTGACCGCCCCGTCATCCGGCAGGAAGGAAAGATCTGACGCCTGGCCTATGGCCAGAATGACCTGGTCCCCGTCAATTTTTTTAATCGTGTCATCAAAAGAAGGATTAAAGACACACTGATCGTCAAATACCGATACACAGTGGATCAATTCCATGCCGGTGATCTTGCCGTTATCGCTCACGATCTTGTGAGGTCCCCAGGAAGGCATCAACCTCACACCCTCTGCGGCCGCACCGTCCACCTCCCAATCATGGGCCGGCATTTCTTCGCGTTTCTCCAGGCAGACCAGGGTCATTTCCTTAGCACCCTTTCTCATGGCCGTAAGGGCCACGTCGACCGCTACGGTTCCGCCACCGATCACGATCACCCGTTCTTTCAGTGGGATGTCCTTACCGTCAGCCACTTCGCCAAGATAATCCACACCCCACAACACCTCCGTAAGATCCGAACCTTCAAGAGGAATCCGTCGGCTCAATTGGGCACCCAACCCGAGAAACACCACCTCATAACCGTCCCGCTTCAATTGATCCAGCGTGAAGTCCTTACCCAATGTCTGATCGGGTCGAAACTCAATGCCAAGATCCAGGATATCGCTGATTTCCTTATCCAGGAGGTCTCCCGGCAGTCGATATCTCGGAATGCCGTATCGCATCATGCCTCCGGGTTTGCCACGACCCTCAAAGAGGGTGACAGCGTGTCCCTGTTTTTTGAGGTAGAACGCAGCGGTCAAACCGGCGGGTCCGGCCCCCACAATGGCCACTTTTTTACCGGTATCATTCGCCACCTTGCTGTTCTTCTTCCACAGGCCCTGTTCGCCGTCCGCGGCATACCTCTTCAATGCACAAATGGAGATCGGTTCATTGACTTCGCCTCTCCGACAGCTTTCTTCGCATGGATGGACACACACCCTGCCCAGGATACCCGGGAAGGGTACTTTTTCTCGAATCACGGCATTGGCTTCATCCCGTTTTCCTTCCGCAATCAACCTCAGGTATCCCGGAATATCTATATGAGCCGGACATGCCTCCCTGCAAGGCACGATGTCTTCTTCCTTTTTGGCGGGACGCACGGATTTATCCATAAGGGCTCCGGTAGGACAAACCTCTACACAGGCCGTACAAAATTTACACCCGGATTCCTCCAGTGTGGGCGCAACGCTTCCCACCTGTATCTCACCCTTATCGTCATAAACAAAACCGATGGCCTTGACACCCCTCAGTTCACGGCAGGCCCTCACACAACGCAAGCATCCGATACAAAGATTATAGTCTCTGAAAAAAAGGGCATGGTTGTCGAGGATAGTGAGATCCGTCGGCACCCATTTCGGTACCGAGGGTGAAATACCGACATAGTTCACCACATTCTGAAATTCGCAGTGTCCGAATTGGGTGCAGCACCTCTCGTTTTCGGCAACATTGGAAGAGCATTGGCTTCTGCTGCATCCTTCCTGCTGGGCGCAGGTCAGACAGGCATGCCGGTGACCAGATAAAATTGGTACCAGGGACTCCTGTCTTTTCTCCTTGATTGTGTCGCTTTCCGTGACGACTACCATGCCTTCTTTTACTTCCGTGGCACAGGAGCGCACAAGTTCTGCCTCACCTTCGATTTTCACAAGACACAAACCGCAACCCTTACTGTCTTCTCCGGGTTTGGAATTTTCAATCTTGCGGTCACCCTGATAGACGGCGTCAACCGCCTTGATCCCGTCACCCGGCGGCAGATCCGGGTGGAAACAAATACCGGGTATATAAATTTCAGCGGCTCGTGCGGCCTCCAGAACGGTCTTTCCCATCTCCGCTTCGATCTGTCGTCCATTTATAGTCAGTTGCACGGTATGCATATCACCGTACTCCACGACGTTTGAATCGAAATGCATTGCATCCCGGTTATGTGTTTAAGGCCTCGATGTAGACGTTAAGAATCCGGGTCCAGAGGGTCCGGCTTTGGCTTAACCCCTGAGGGGGATAATAGTTACAAGTGACTAAAGTGTCGAGTGACTAAAGTTGCGGTGTCGCTTCGCGATCTTCATTAGGAAAACGATCAAGACAAAGACACCGGAATTTCAAGGCCCACGGAGTACTGGATGACTGAAGTGATGGAGTGATGAGAAAACCTTAGGATCAGCCGCGGCGGCATTGGATTAACGCAAGTTAAAAAACTCACGGCCGCTTATAGCTTTTCCAATACTCCAATCCCGCTGAAGACGAGATCTTCGACTTGCTCCTGAGGGTAAGGTTTTTGGCAGCGAACAAAACGCCTGGTTACCAGGAGTGTGAAATTGCCCCCGCCTTGCAGGCCTCCACACAAGGGAGTGCCGGCCTGTCCCCTTGTGGTTTGCAAAGATTACACGCATATTTCATTTTCTTTTTCATCTCTGCCTCGATAACGGCAACGGGCCCGTCTCTCATGGGATCGTTGGGGTCCTCATCGAGTACTTCAAAAAGCTTGGCAGGACAGGCATCCACACAATCTCCACAGCCGTCGCATTTATCCGTGTCGATGGTAATGAAGTAGCTTCCTGATCCATCACTATATCCGTAATTGGCTAACATGAAATTACCTCTTTGTTGATTATCCATTATCCGATGATCCTGTCCGATCGGATATGTACCCTATTTTTTCCTTCCTTTTCCTTTCCGGCAAAGGGCATAACCGAAGAGGGCGGCACCGGCGGCACCGGCGATCTGCGTATCCCATTTCGTCTTGGCCGCATCAAGACCGATCTTTGACATCAGCCGATCGATAACACCACGATTTTTCGCCATTCCACCGGTGATGCAAAACTCAGGGACCACACCGACTCTTTCGACCAGGGAATAAATCCTCTCTGCCATGGCCTTGCAATAAGATGCGAGCACTTCTTCCGTGGTCCAGCCCTTCCTCAGAAGGCCTGTGGCCTCGGATTTGGCATAAACCACGCAGGTGCTGGAAACGGCTTCAGGCTCCTCACCCTTGAACTGGAAAGACCTGTCACCGACCTCGTTGATGGACACGCCCAGCAGATCCGAGAAGACTTCCATGCCCCGGCCGGTACCGGCCGCACACTTGTCGTTCATCAGGAAATTTGTGACCCTCCCTTTATCATCGCACCGGATCGCCTTGATGTCCTGACCGCCGACATCCAGAACGGTCCTGATCTGGTTGCCATAGATAAAGTTGGCGCCCCTGGCGTGGCATGCGATCTCTGTGATGGAACGATCGGCGAATGGCACATTGACACGGCCATAGCCTGTTCCAATACAGTAGTCAATCTTATCCTCGGCCATATCCGCACCCTCGAGGGCATAGTTCAGGGCGTTTCTGGCACTGTTCGGGCTGTCCGACCCGGTTCTCATGTTGGCGTAGGCAAAGATCTGACCATCTGCCATGATGCAGGCCTGTGAGCTCACGGAGCCCACATCGATACCCACGGTAATGAATTTTGCATCTTGCCATTTCAGATCAGGATCCTTCCAGTTGGACTCTGTCCACCTCCAGAGTTCTTCTTTCTCTTCAGGCACTTTTATATCCTCCAATTCTCATGAATCTTATCGTCTCATTAAGCCCCCGCGGCCACAACAGCGGCACCAACCGCCATGCTGAATTCGGGCCGTTCAGGAACATAAACGGTCACGCCCAGTTCCCGCGCCATGGCATCCTTGAAACCGGGATTGTAGCCCACGCCACCCATCAGAACGATGTCTTCATTGACGCCGATCCTTCGAATCATCGAAACGACACGGCTCGCTATGGCGTCATGAATGGCCCTGCTGATATCGGGTTTGCTGGTCTTGGCATGAATGAGCCCGACCACTTCGGATTCCGCGAAGATGACACACTGTGCGTTGATGGGGATGGTCTTGTCTGACTGGAGACACAAGGAACCCATTTCTTCAATGGTCACCTCAAGAGCCCTCGCCATAGCTTCTACGAAGGCACCAGCGCCGGCCGCGCACTTCTCGTTGATGGCGAAGTCAACCGCGTTGCCGTTTTCATCCACCTTTACGGCCCGGCCTTCCTCTGCACCGACATCCGCAACGGTCCTAGTCTTGGGGAAAAAATAACTCCCGCCCTTGGCCATGGCCTTGATGTCGTTGACCTCAGTGGCACCCTGGATGCTCTTTTTCCCTGATCCGGTGCCGCCCCATTTTTCCACGGCGTCCTTGGTGATGCCGGCGTCCTTCAGGGCCGCATCAAGGGAGCCATTAATGGCCGATTCCTGATCGAAACCGGTAAAAACGATTCCCTTACCCATAATCTTGCCGTCTTTCATGATGACGGTCTTTGTGTTTTTTGCACCACAATCAATTCCTGCGGCTATCATTTCACAAACCTCCTCACAGACAGGAACTCAAAAGCGTAATAGATCTCTTCGGGACAATAAGTGCAGAAATACCCGGCCATCTTTCCGCCAGTCCATTTTTTCCAGTTTTTTGGTATTCATGACGATTCTCATAACATTCGTTAAATTTTTCAATGGCCATTCTACACCAAATTAAAAAAAAATCATTCAGCTTAATGAAGCCGCCATCGGGGACCATCTTGAATCTCGACGAAAAAGTCTATAAAACCATCGAAGCCCGGCGAAAACGACCCATCGATAAAGCGTTCCTCTATGTTTATCCGGACGGGCTGGGGTTAAAGCGCAGCTGGTCCGGCGAAGTTAGCAATGTGTCGGACCTGATGGCCATCGGAGTCAATAATAAGGGATACGGAAAAATCCTTGGCGTGGTCGAGGGTGCGAATGAGGAAAATTCAGTATAGCCGGATTTCCTGCAGCACGTGAAAAAACGTGATCTGAAAGGAGTAAGGCGACAAAAAAAAATAAAGAGGGTATTGAGCAGGCCCTGATCTATGACCGCTTCTCGCAGAAACATCGGCGACGAATTCACACCAAAAAGTGCTCTTGGAAAAATCATCAAAGAGATCCGCAGGCAAACACGGGAGGTTGGAGCCGGAAGCGTTATTTGGACATGGGCCTTCTCAAAGACCATGAATTGGAGGAGCAACTGGAAGCAGCTTCTGCATGACCCACTAAAAGGGCACTGCAGAAAAAAACGAAAGAACCTTTATCCAACCAAAGCCGTTATTCAAGAACCCTACCCAGATTGATAAAACTACTTCTGTCAAAGCCTAGGGTTTTGAAGAACGACAATAGGTCCGTGGAATCCCACCGGACTGAGGTGAAAATATTTTTAATGCCTTTCTCTAAATAAAAAGCAAATATCTCTTCTGCCAATTTTTTGCCAATGCCCTGGTCCATACATTTGGGGTCAACCCCGAGCATGGTGATCCAGGCGCTTTTCTCGATGCCGAAAAGCCCTGAAACGATATAGCTGATCATGTAACCCACGACCTCGTCGTTGATGACTGCCACAAAGCTTGCATCTTCAGCTTTCCGGGCTTCCGTTGCGGCAATTTCCAAAAAATCAACCTTGACCGGTTCCTGCGTAATTGCGGCACTGATCCGATTAATTTTATCTCCGTCATCCTCTCGGATTTTTCTAATAAGGACCTTGTCCACCGACACATTCCTTCCAGTCTAAAAAATAGGATATTTAATCAACCCTGATGATTTTGACGTGATGATCCACCCAGTCAGGGGGGAGATAGACCCTGCCGCTATTTCCACTCAGCCTGACTTTCTTTTCGATCATCTCTTCGCCGTAAACTTCAAATTTGACTTTACCCTCGGCGATTACGACGGCAGAATATTTATCACTATTTTTCGTTTTCTTTTCGTTCGCCACTTGAGAAGCCTCTTTATCCATAAAGAGTGGTCATTTCGTGGACCAGAATTTACGGTTCACCGGCAACCCCCGGATTTAAAATCGAACCGTAACCTCCAAATATTTCCAAAAACGCCTGCAACCTTTTGTCTTTTTATCTATCGACCTGCTTTTATTCGGTTGCCTGTATTTACAATTTGATTACATTCTAGCTACAAAGTAACTATATGTAAAGTCCAAAAATGATGTCAAGAAAAAATATTGGACACTTTAAGAGTTCTTTCAGAATTATAACACATTGAAAATTCGACCTTTTCCACCCGATTCTAATTCATTCAGAAATGGATGATCGTTGGTTGCTTCTAATGACCAGCGGACAATCCGAAACCGAAACCCTTCAATTCATTTCTGAAAGACAAAGGGGTCACCTGATGGATGGGAACCGGAATTCCCTTTTGGAAACGATGAAGAGGGAGGATGCCACATCATGGTGTTCGGAAAAAAGCTAAAGCGGGGGGGCGGCGTCGTTTCTGCATGGTCTGGCACACCCGGTAAAACTTGCTGGATGAAACGATAACTTATTAGATTAACTACGGTTCTTCGCACCCGAATCCGGAGTGCCGTTCATTGAGGGAAGGCGTCGTCATGGCGAGGACGTAAGCGATCTGCGATTATGGTTTGAACCTATAGTTTTCAAAAGGGATATCCCCGGTCGTCAATTTAATGCCTCCGTCTTCGCCTTTTTCAGCGAAAATCCATTTCAACCAATTCACGTTGTCCGGTCCTTCATAATCTTCCCGATAAAAATAAAACACCCCCTATCGAGGCAAATGTTTCGATAGGGGGTGTGTCGGGCGACAGGGCCGACCGGCAAATGGCCGGTCGATCCTGTTCGAAGCGCCCTTCTAGTGAGGAATATTCTGTTTCAGTTCATTTGGAGCTTTTTCTCGATATCCTCCCTCAAGGATTTCTTGTCCACTTTTTGCGCACCCGTATAGGGCATGACGTCTATAAATTCAATCCTTTCGGGGAGTTGAAGCACAGAGGCCTTCTGCCCTTTCAAAAAGTCTATGACTCCGTCAAAGGTGAGCTGCGATCCGGCCTTGGGTTGGATATAGGCACAGACCCTTTCGCCCATGAGCGGATCAGACATCGCAATGACGGCCACGCCCGCAATTTCCGGGTGACGGGTGATGAGTCTTTCGATCTCGGTGGCACTGATACTCTCACCGGCCCGGTTGATCATCTCCTTGATGCGGCCGGTGAGCGTTATGTAGCCTTTTTCGTCGATTTTGGCCACGTCTCCGGTTCTGAAAAACCCGTCCTTCGTAAATACCGTTTTGTTCTCCTCCGGATTGTTGTAATAGCCCGTGAATACGCCGGGACCCTTGAGGACCAATTCACCCTGGGCATTGAGAGGAAGGTCGTTGCCCTCCGGATCGATGACCTTGTAAGTATCATAGGGGCACGTGGGTCTTCCCACAGTGGTGCAGATAGTCTCCAGATCATCCGTGGTGCGCGTGATAACCGTCATGCCCTCTGTTGCCCCGTACCCGTTGTAAAACTTCATGTTCAATCTTTCGGTGACTTCTTTGACCAGATCGGGATGGCTTGCGCCCCCGGCGCTGTGCATCTTTTTCAGGGAACTCAAATCATATTTGTCGAGGTCCTCGAATTGGAGCATTCTTTGCGCCAAAGTGGGCACCCAGATAATGGACGTCACTTTTTCCCTTTGGATGGCCTCGCAGATGTCTTCATTTTTCACAGAGTCAAGAAGGATGGCCTTTCCGTAAGTGAGGATGACCCCGATGAAGCCCTTGGAAAATGACAGATCATGACCCAGGGGACCCGCGAGCAGATTGACGTCCTCGCAGTTCTGATCCCAGGATGCGGAACAATATCCGGTGCCTGTGATGAGACTGTTGTGCGAGCGGGGGACAATCTTGGGCGCCCCGGTCGTCCCTCCGGTCGGCCCCATATGGGCGATCTGCATGGGGTCCGGTCGCCGGTCGGCAAGGCGGGCCAGATTATCATCGGTCAATTCAGCATTCTCGATAAGCTTTTCGAAGCTTGCAAAGGGCTTCTGATCGCCTTCTCCCCGAACCGTAATGACATGCTTGACTGTAGGATGTTCCTGTAGAACGTCCCGTATGATGGGGGCGTAATCTGTTTTTTTGTATCGGGAAGCGACGATCCAGGCTGAGGCCCCCGTAACCCCGGCCAGGTGGTTGATCTCGAACTGGCGATATCTGTCGATCAGCAGCACCGGGATGGCACCGATTTTCTGTACGGCAAAATAGGCAAAAACGAATTCATTCCAGTTCGGAAGCTGAACCATGACCCGGTCCAGGGGCCGGATGCCCAAATCCATCATACCTATGGCCAATTTATTGGTTTTTTCCCGGGCCTCCCCGTATGTGAGTCGGGTTACCCCGTCCACGAAGGCCTCCTTGTCCGGGTGAATATCCGCAGCCCTGTCAAAGATGTCTCCGAATGTCAGCCCCGACCACCATCGAAAGGTGTTGTACTTTTCCACGTCTTTATCATCATAGGGTGTAACTCCCTCCAGTAGCTTCATGATGTTTCGCCCTCCCTTTCAATCATTTATTGACATGACGGCTACAAAAACCCATCTTTTCCGTCACTTCCGATAGATGCGCTGTAACCGGTATCTTTCCCGCGATGCGGGACTTTCTCCTCAGGAGGCATTCACCCACCTAAGGTTCATCATTTTACCCTCTCAACGCCTATTTTACATCACTATTGAGATGGTATCCGCTTACTGACGCCGGGATCTCCCATTTACAAAGAGAATCGATCCTCTATTCTTTTGGCAATGTCTTTAAGAAACCTCGAATAAGAATCAATGACTTCATCTTTGATTTGGTTTTTCAGTCCCACCGCCCAAATAGCGATCTGCAAATCAGCCCTGTGAATATTGAGTGGAACGGCCAGTGCCCTTATACCTTCTATGTATTCCTCTCTCTCTATAGCGATCTTCTCTTCCCGGACCATTCTAGCCATTTCCGTGTACGTCTTCTTGTCCATGCATGAAAAAGGGCTAAATCTTCTGAGTTCACTTTGGGCTAAAATTCGGGTGAGTTCGGGATCTGACAATTGCGAAAGAAGTGCCAATCCATGCGCCCCGGCGACAAGAGGAATTCTGGTTCCGATATCCACTGAGAGTTTTAGATGAAAGGCTGATTCCGCTTTATCGATGATCATGGCCCTGAGGCCCGAGCGCATACCGAGGAATGCCGTCAAATGGGTCTCCTGGTTTATCTCCTCCAAATAAGGGTGGATAAAACGAATTATTTCAGAGCCTTTTTCAGCCGCCCTCCCAAGCAGGTATAGTTTTACTCCGAGGTGGAATTTGTTGTTGTTATTTTCAAGGCTCCCCAGATCCGTCAGGGTACGTACGATATTGAAGACGGTGCTCTTATTGTAATTCAGCGCTCTTGATATCTCGCTAATCCCTAGGGGGTTGTTGGATTTCGAAAGTAAATCAAGAATCCCGAAGCATTTTTCGATGGCGGGAACCCGTTTGAATTCGGTGGACACGGAGGCAATTCCTCTTTGATTTCGTTCTCTATATTAAACAAGTGATCTCTACATTAAACGCCTCACTTTATCCCGTCAAGAAAAATATGACCAGCATCGTGATGATCTCAACCGTCAATGGAAAGACCTCCCTGCCTTGATTTGATATTGCAAACTGTGGTACGAGTCAATGGGTTCTCAGGGATTGGACCTATTCAGTTTTTTTGGTTGCGGCTGACTGTCGCGCCAGGGTTGAGTGTCGCATGACAGACAAAGTTCATGGCCTTCTAGCCGTTCATTTGGCAGTGCTTCTTTTCGGGCTTTCCGGGCTTTTTGGAAAATTGATTCCCCTCCCTCCGCTGGTCATCGTGCTGGGCCGGACTTTTTTCGCCTCTCTGGCCCTCGGCCTGGCCCTGCGCTGCAGAAGGCAAGCCATCCGTATCCATTCGAGGACTGATTTCTGGGTCTTCATCCTCCTCGGTGGCATCCTGGCCGCCCACTGGACCACGTTCTTTCATGCCATCCAGGTCTCCAACGTGGCCGTGGGGTTGCTGACCTATTCCACCTTTCCCATATTCGTCACCTTCATGGAGCCCTGTTTCTTCGGGGAAAGGCTTCGCCTGTTCGACGTCTGGACAGCACTTCTCGTCTTTTGCGGCCTTGTTCTGGTCATTCCTTCCTTTGATTTCGGAAATCGGATCACTCAAGGGGCCTTCTGGGGAACCATTTCCGGATTCACATTCGCAGTCCTCGCCCTCCTCAACCGAAAATTCGTCCGAACCTATACCTCCATGACTATCGCCTTTTACCAGAATGCCGTCGCAGCATTGATCCTCCTGCCCTTCTGGTCTCTAGGGTCCCAGGTCTTTGATTTCAGAAATCTTCTTTTCCTAGGTTTTCTAGGCGTATTCTGCACGGCCATCGCCCATGCCCTTTTTATACGCGGATTGAAGGACATGCGAGCCCAACTTGCCGGTGTAACGGCAAGCCTGGAGCCGGTTTACGGCATTCTATTCGCTCTGATTTTGCTGGGTGAAAAACCTTCTGCAAAGACCCTAGCAGGTGGAATACTTATCCTGGGAACGACGGTCGTTGCCGGGATGAGACCATCAAAGTCGGAATCCCGAAGTCCCCGAAGCACCAAACTTCCCTGATAGCGAGAGGTCCGCCTTTCGAAATAAATATTTTTACAGGGTTAATTTTTAATGAAATCACGGACATTGAAATCCGACACCCTCCTCCTGACGACTGCAGCCATCTGGGGTTTTGCCTTTGTGGCTCAGAGAATAGGCATGGACTATCTGGGACCCTTTGCCTTTAACGGCGTCCGCTTTTTCCTGGGAAGCCTCTCACTGCTCCCCCTGCTGATGATAAACCGGGAGAGGAAGCCCGAAAACAACCCTTCGTCTGAATCTTCGCCGGGCGCAAGGGGCATGCAGGGTCTTTTCGGGGGCGGTCTGGCGGGCTTGGTCCTTTTTATCAGCGCCTCTTTGCAGCAGGTCGGTCTGGTTTACACAACGGCGGGTAAGGCCGGCTTCATCACGGGCCTCTATGTGGTGATCGTGCCGGTCATTGGGCTCTTCTTCGGTCAGAGAACGGGAAAAGCCACTTGGATCGGTGCTTTTCTAGCGGCTTCAGGACTTTATCTTTTAAGCGTCACGGAAAATTTTACGATCGCCCACGGCGATCTCTTAGAACTCATCGGGGCGTTTTTTTGGGCGGGCCATGTCCTCATCATCGGATGGCTCTCTCCCAGGATTCACCCCCTCATGTTGGCCTTTTATCAGTTTGTAACCTGCGCCATCCTGAGTCTCCTTACGGCGTTGATCGTCGAATCCCTCTCTTTTTATGCTTTTTGTCAAGCCGCTCTGCCAATTCTCTATGGGGGTCTTCTGTCGGTCGGTGTGGCCTACACCCTTCAGGTAGTGGCCCAGCGGGATGCACGGCCCTCTCATGCCGCGGTCATCCTGAGCATCGAGGCCGTCTTCGCAGCTTTGGGAGGATGGATGGTCCTGGGTGAAACCCTCACCCTCCGCGGCATGACCGGCTGTGCGCTAATGCTGGCAGGAATGTTGAGTTCTCAGCTTCGAACTTATCTTTTCAATCGCTGATGGTCTTTCTTAAATCGGGGAGTGTCTCAGGTTTGTCACGGTTTACGACTCGGCTCTCCCCGTTGCGCGCCGTCACATTCTCATAGACCCCGTCATCCCGCTTGACCAGTTTGGTAAATCCCAGGTCACGCAATTCGCTGTTGGATTTCGGGGTGCTGACAAAGGTTTGCGAAATAAGCTTTCTAAGCGCCCCCCCGCAGTCGGGACACCTCGTGAGAGGGGCTTCATGCATGGATTGTTTGACCTCAAACATCTTGCCGCGAGAGCAAGGTTCCCCGATATGTTCGTATTCGTATATAGCCATGAACCGTCTCACACTCCTCGCTTACAAAACCCGACTGCCTGAGTTTTAATGCACGGCTCCTTTGGCTAAGCCTAGTGCGTCCCTCCGGCAACGGAAAGTTATCTAAAATTACGCTGGAAAATTCAGGGCTTTTCCTCTTTATGGCAGATGCAGTGTTTTTCCCCGCAAATGTCACAGACATAAGTGTCCTCGGGGACGATCTCCGTTTTAGACCTTACATAAAAAAAGAGGGCACATCCGACTGCAATGGCAAGGATCACAATAACCCACAACATTTTCAACCCCCTACCAATTTACTCCTCTATCTTCAAGGTCAGGTAAAGTGTTCCGCTCTTTCGTTTGGTCAGCATGAGGATGGTGTCTCCCGCCTTGTAGCTATCCAGCTTGCGCTTGAAGTCATCAAGGCCCTTGACCATGCCCTGATCGATCTCCAAAATAACGTCTCCCGGTTGCAGACCTGCTTCTTCCGCCGGAGTGTTACTCTGAACCTCGACGACGATGACCCCCGCGGTATCCTCCAGCCCGAACCGTCTGGCCAATTCGGGCGTGATTTCGTCAACGACCATGCCCAATCTTGGGCCTGCCTTGCTGACAACCGGTTTTTCACCCTCCGCTTCGAGTTCTCCAATGGTCACCTGGATACTCTCGGATTCACCTTTGCGGATGACATCGACGGTTACTGTTTTACCTACAGGGATGGACGCGATGAGATAGGGCAGTTCCTTCATTTCTTTGATCTCTTTGCCGTCGACGGCCACAATCACATCGCCTCTCTCGATCCCTGCCTCATCCGCCGGTCCCCCGGCGACGACGTCGCTCACCAAGGCGCCCTTTTCTTCATCAAGCTTGAAAAGCTTTTTTATCTCAGGGGTTACATTCTGGATCATGACTCCCAGCCACCCCCTCACGACGCGGCCCCGTTTTAACTGAGGAAGGAGATCCTTGGCCATATTCACGGGAATGGCAAATCCGATTCCCACACTTCCACCGCTCTTTGAAAAAATGGCTGCGTTGATTCCAATGACTTCCCCGGCTGTGTTGAGCAGCGGTCCCCCGCTGTTTCCGGGATTGATGGATGCATCGGTCTGAATAAAATTATCATAGGCCCCGGCACCGATCTGCCGGTATTTCGCACTCACAATGCCCGCGGTAACCGTATGGCCCAGGCCAAAGGGATTTCCGATGGCCACGACCCAGTCACCGACCTGGAGGGCATCCGAATCCCCAAGGGCCAGGGGGATAAGGCCCCATGCACCCTCGATGCGAATAAGCGCCAGGTCCGTCTTGGGATCTCTCCCGACGATCTTTGCGTCGAACTCCCGGTCATCGGCCAGCTTGACCTTGATTTCATCAGCCTTTTCGACCACATGATTGTTTGTGAGGATGTAGCCCTCTTTATCGATGATAAAACCGGTACCCAGGCTTCTCTGCTTAAAGTCCTTCGGCATCTGATCCCTGAAAAAACGTTCAAAAAAATCCTTAAAGGGATCGTTGGGGCCAAAAGGCAACGCGGGATGCCCTCCCCCTCCTTTGACAACCTTCACCGTACTGATGTTGACGACAGAGGGGCTTGCCTTTTTAGCCAGGGTGGCAAAGGATCCCGGAGCAGTCGGCAGGACCGAGCTCGTCTGTGCCTGAGGGCTGGATACAGGGTGGATAAATCCGCCCAGGACAATGCCGACAACAAGGCAGAAAACCATCCATCCGATAAGCGTTGTCTTTTTAAACCGGGGCTTTATGTCGTCCATCGTACACTCCTTTGTTTTTTATTGACTTGGAGGAAAACTGTCGTTAAAGAATCCCGGCGCGTCGAAAATCCCCACCCAAATGGGCGGAAAGAGGACCGGAGTTTCCATTTTAAAACATAGACGTCGGCATCAGAATGATACTCTCCACTCTGATAATCAACATTAACAAAGATAAGCAGATAAGTGAAAGGGTCAACACCCGCTTTGAGTCTTCCCTCAAAATCGCCTTTGCCCTTGTCTCCTTAGAGGCCATGCGAAAGGGGACCGCAAGACAAGATGGGGCGCACAGTCCTTCGACATTCATTGCGGGCATCGGCGAAAATGCTATTTTAAAACTCGGGGAGCCTCTAGGAAGGCCCTGTAACCCTTGTAGGTCATATGAAGATCACCTTTGTGGGCAATTTCAAAGGGAGAGTGCATCGACAGGACAGCAGGCCCGCAATCAATAATTTCCATGCCGTAAACGGCGAGAAATTTCGAAACCGTGCCGCCACCGCCGACATCCACTTTTCCAAGTTCACCGGTCTGCCAGACCACCTTTTTCCGGTTGAAGAGTTTCCTCAGCCACCCTATATATTCGGCGTTGGCATCATTGGCGCCGACCTTCCCGCCATGCCCGGTAAACTTGGAGAGGCACACGCCATAACCCATGCGGGCGGCGTTTCGTTTTTCATGGACCTCCTGGTAATCCGGGTCCAGGGCACCGGTGACATCGCCGGAGAGCGCCCTGGAAGAAGAAAGCACATTGAAAAGGGTCCGATCCTCTACCCTGACCCCCATACTGATCATGAGATCGCGGATCACAGATTCCAGGAACTTTGATTTTGCGCCCGTGGCCCCTTCGCTGCCGATCTCTTCCTTGTCCACAAAGAAAACCACTGCTGGCCTGTTGCTTTGGGCCATATCCAGCATGGCCATGAGGCTCGAGAATACACAGATCCTGTCATCCTGACCGTAGGCGCCGACGAGTGCCCTGTCCCAGCCGACGTCTCGGGCCTTTTCCGCCGGAACCACTTCCAGTTCGGCACTGATAAGGTCCTCTTCCACCAGACCGTAAGTCCTGTGCAGGTAATCCAGCACCGCCAGTTTGAACCGATCCTTGGTCTCCTCGTTTCCGTAAGGCAGGCTTCCAACGATCAGATTGAGCTTTTCCCCCGGGATGGCTACGCCCAGCCTTTTTTCGTACTGGACCCTTCTGGCCAGATGCGGCAGGAGGTCCAGGATTGTAAAGACGGGATCGTCCCCGTCTTCCCCAACCGTCAGATCGACGATCTCTCCGTCCGCCCGGATAATCCGGCCATGCAGGGCCAGCGGTCTGGCCAGCCACTGGAATTTTTTGACGCCTCCGTAATAGTGTGTCTTTAGAAAGGTCAGATCCGTTTCTTCATAGAGGGGTTTCTGCTTGAGGTCCAAACGGGGGGAATCGATATGGGACACGATCAGACGGACACCGCCTTCCAATGTCCCCTTCCCCGGTCTGACCAGTGCCAGGGATTTATTATGGAACACGCGGATAAAAGGCTTGGAAGAACCGGGCTCGGGCTTCTCGGTAAATCCCCTGCCAAGGGCCGTTTCGCAGATGGTCCTCACCGCCTCCCGTTCGGTTTTAGCACGATCAAGGAATTTCTTATACGCATCGCTTAGCGTAAAAATCCGTTTCTTTTCGGCCGATGAGATGACATCCCAGACCAATCGCGCCTTGTATTCGAGTTGTTCTCTGAGCCGCTTGATCTCTTTCTTGGTTGGTTCCCCTTGTGTCATTGTTCTATTCTCAGAGTTGTCCCTTTATGAAAAGTTCATAAACAGTTGATCCCCGGGAGTATGCGACCTCTCTACCGTGCCGACGAAAACAACGCCCTGTTTATTTTAGGCCGTTGATTTTGTCTCGTAAAATTGCGGAGGGTCTGAAGGTGACGACCTTTCTTTCCGTAAGAATGAGATCTTCTCCGGTTGCCGGATTCCTGCCCCTTCTCTGTTTTTTGCGTTTGACACAGAATTTTCCGAAACCGGAGATCAGGACATCCTCTCCACCCTGCAAAGTATCTTTCATGATCCCTAATAGCGTTTCCGAGATCTCTTGTGCCCTCTTATAAGTAAACCCGCGCTTGGCGACATCCTCAAAAAGGCTGTTCTTCGTCAGTGTCATTACCTCTCCATTGTGCGTAAGAATCGTTGTGGTTGGACCCCTTCAGCCCATGGTTTTATACTTCCGGTCACCCATGAACCGATAGCCACGTTAGTTCAATATTTTTAGCAAGTTATCTAATAGAACAAATTCACCCCCAAATTCAAGTGATTTTTGGATTTTTTCTTATAAATTCTTCGAACTCACGCAACACCGTCAAAGGCCAACTCCTCAGGCCATTCCCTCATATGACCATCCATGGGCCCCTTCACGCAGGCATCCACAACGACCCGCCCCTCGCTGAAATAAAGGTCCCGCCCCGGATCCGTATTGTGGAAGAGCTTCCAAAGCACCATGGAATGATCTTCGAGTGAAATAGGGGGATCAAAAAGGATCAGGATATTGAACATCTTCAGGTCTTCATCCTCCAGGAGGCGATCTGCGAAAAAACGGCCGCCCCTCTTGGACCCCTTATGAACATTGAGGGCAAGCATCGGATTGCGCAGGACCGGTGTCTTCGAATCCGAGGGGTGCGGCACAATAATCTTTAGCCCGACGATATCTTCCAGGCCATTCTGAATGCTTGAAAGCAAAGCCGCCTCATCAGGAATATTCCCGGAAAGCCCCTTTTCCGGAGGTATCCGCGGAGGTTCTCCCGCAAACCGCCCCGTGAGATCAAGACCGATCTTATGACCGAAGTTGGGCGTCGATGAAGAATGGTCCAGGACATCCAGGTTTCCCCTGGTCAGAGAGAGGTCCGATCCAAGTTCCAGGGTTGAGACCAGTTTGTCCATGACCTCACCCGGATTCCGGAGGTTCACCTCGCGATCGACCACCACGATGGCCTTGCAGAAACTCATTTGCCCCTGACCCCACAGTCCATTCATCAGTTTTTGGGCATGCCCCGGATACTCTTTGTCCATTGAAACCACCACGATATTGTGAAAAGCCCCCTCCCAAGGAAACCAGTAATCCTCGATTTCCGGCAGGACGGTCTGAATCAGAGGCAGAAATAACCGCTCCGTGGCTTTGCCCAGGTAACAGTCCTCCATGGGGGGTGGCCCCACTAGGGTGCTGCAATAGATGGGGTGCCTTCGATGGGTCAGGGCCGTCACATGAAAGACGGGATACTCGTCCGCCGGGGAATAGTATCCGGTATGGTCTCCAAAGGGACCCTCCATGCGAAGCTCTTCCGGGTCCACATAACCTTCCAGAACGAATTCCGCCTCGGCCGGGACTTTCAGATCCACGGTAAGGCAGTGGGCCATGGGAACGGGTCGGCCGCGAATGAAGCCGGCCAAAATGGTTTCGTCCACATTTCTGGGCATGGGAGCTGTGGCCGCGTAAATGGTTGCAGGGTCGGCGCCGATGGCTACGGCCACGGGCATCCGCTTACCGGCGCGTCTGTATTCCTGAAAAAAATGGGATCCATCCTTATGAATATGCCAGTGCATGCCCGTTGTTTTCCGATCAAAGACCTGAAGGCGGTACATACCCATGTTTCCCTGTCCTGAATCCAGACTCCGGGTGAAGACAAGCGGAAGGGTGATAAAGGGGCCCGCATCCTTGGGCCAATGTTGCAGGACCGGAAGACGGCGAAGGTCCACCTGGTCGCCACGGTATACCACTTCCTGGCATGGGGGCCTTTTTGCCCGGGAACGTTTCGGAAAAAAACGTGTCACGGAAAGGGCGGTAGGAAGCAGGGTCAGGGCCTCCCTCAGGCCCTGGGGAGGTCGCATTTCAATCAACCCCCTGAGCCTCTCCGCCAATTGGCCGAGGTCATCCACACCCAGCGCCATGCAGACCCGCCGATCGCTTCCGAAGAGATTGGTCGCGACGGGAAAGGGAGCACCTTTCACCTCCTTGAAGAAAAGGGCCTTGCCGCCCATGGGGCTCTTGGATTCCCTGTCCGTGAGCCGGCTGATTTCGAGATGGGACGAAACGGGATTTCTGACGATCTTAAGCTCCCCCGCCAGATCGAGTTGTCTAATAAATTCAGATAGATTTCTGTAGCACCTTTTCACATTTTTGCTCCATCAGGACAAAATCTCCCGGTTCGCCGGCACCAATGCCGGAAAGGAACGGCCCCGGGTCCCCCGTCCCTAAATCCACCGCCTAATTTGCATACCATGCCTGAACTCGGGATATTTAGGATAATCCCTGATCACCGGCAAGGTATCAGATCTCTGCAGGTTGAGCCTGCGAAATCCCTCTCAGGTCATCCCTCTGACCACCTCATTGGCCAGGACACCGAAAAACAGCACCACCGAAATGGCGCTGTTCACATGAAAAAAGGCCAGTTGTATGCGGGTCAAGTCATGGGGTCGCACCAGGCTGTGTTCAGCCACCATCAGAGCACCGATCAGGACAAGGGTCACCATGTAGACAAGCCCCATATCGAAGACGATAAAGACCAGGGCGAAACAGATGAAAGAACAGATATGAAGCAGCGCGCTCACTTGGAAAGCGGTTCTTACGCCAAACCGGGCGGAGATGGAAAACAGCCCGCTCTGCCGGTCGAAAGCCGTGTCCTGACAGGCATAAAGAATATCAAACCCGGCGATATAGGTCAAAAGGGCCAATGACAGGGTCAATACGGGCCAGTCGAAACCGCCGGTCACCGCGATCCAAGCCCCCAGGGGCGCGAGAGATATACTGAATCCCAGATAAAGATGGGAGAGAGACGTGAACCGTTTGGTGTAGGAGTAGGAAAAGAGGATGCCCAGGACCGGAAAGGACAGGACCAGACAAAGGGGGCTGATCATACCCGCGGCCCAGACAAAAAGGGCGGAGAAGAGGACTACGAAGAGGGCGGCTGTTTTCATCGAGATGGCCCCCTTGGGGATGGCCCGATCGGCGGTTCGGGGATTTTTGGCGTCGTAGCGAGCATCCGCGATGCGGTTGAAACCCATGGCCGCTGACCGTGCCCCCACCATGGCCACGAGAATCCAGAACAGCAGGGACAGGTTGAGGGGATGCTCCCGGTGGGCGAGAAGAACGGCCGCAAGGGCAAAGGGCATGGCAAAAATCGTATGACTGAATTTGATCATCCGACCAAAGGTCTCAAAACGCCCCAGCAAGGCGTGTTTGCGGTCCCTCTTGACGGCACGCCCCGTTTCCAGCATCTTCCAGGCACAAAGGCTCCTTTCCAAATAGTTGCATATTTCGTAGAGAATGACCCCGAGAAGGCTCATGCCGATGATCCCTGCAAACATGCGATCATAGGCCGCCCGTCCCCATGAATCCATGATAAAGAAGCCGAGCCCCTGCGAGGTGGCAAAGGACTCCACAAAAAACAGCACTGCAATACCCGCACCCGTGCCGATCCGAAGGGCGGTGAACCCGTGGGGCAGGGCCACGGGAATCAGTACATGGCGAATGGCCTGCCACGGACTTCCACCCATGGATCGAAAGGAATCCAGGTGTTTCTTGTCCACCCCCAGAACACCGTCCCGTGTGGCCACCAGGATCTGATACCCTGCGATAAGGGCGATCATCGCAATTTTCGAACCATTTCCCAACCCCAACAGGAGCAGAAAGACCGGCAGGAGGACAATTTTGGGGATGGGGTAGGTCAAAAAAACCATAGGTGAAATCAGGCCGTCCAGTCTCGTGGAGTAACCCAGGAGAATGCCCAGAGGAAAGGCAACGACCCATGCCAGGGTCATAGCCGCACCCACCCGAAAGGCGCTGGTTCCGAAGTGCCCCCAGAAGGCAAGAGTTTTGACTTCCCTGCCAAAGGCCTGAAAGGCGATTTCGGGGGGCGGCAGGACGGCCGAACCCAGGGCCGTGGCGAACATCTTCCACACCAGGAGGAGAAGACATCCGGATAAGAGGTATCTTCCGAAGCCTTTCATCTCATGGCCCTCCTCACCTCGTTCACCTTTTCGAAGTAGGCATGGTCCATACGAAACCCCAGTTCACCGAAACCGGGATTTTCGATCATCACCTTCACCCGGGCCGGTCGGTCGGTGAGGACCATGATGTGCCGGCCCAGGAAAACCGCTTCCTCGACGCTGTGGGTCACCAGGATACAGGTGAGGTGTCTGTCCTGCCAGGTATGGAGGAAAGTGTCCTGCAATCGTTCCCGGGTGATGGCATCCAGGGAAGAAAAGGGCTCATCCATCAGAAGAATGGAGGGATCGAGGGCCAGGGCCCTGGCAATGGCCACGCGTTGTTTCTGGCCCCCGCTGAGTTGTACCGGATATCGATCGCCCAGGGTGCCAAGTCCGAGTTCATCAAGGAGAACGGTCGTGATCTCCCGGCATTCTTTCAGGCCTTGCCCTTTGAGTTTGGGACCCAGGACGACATTCTCCCAAACGGTTTTCCACGGGAAGAGGCCGTAGTCCTGAAGAATAAAGGCGGTCCTGACATCCGCGTCTTTCCCGCCCTCTTCTCCTTTCCCCACGGTCCCCTCGGTCGGATTGATGAGCCCGGACAGGATATAGAGCAGGGTCGTCTTGCCGCATCCCGATGGCCCGATAACAGACAGGGTATCCCCCCGGGAAAGAGAAAAAGAGAGCCCGTCCAGCACGTCTGCTTCATCTGTCTCGAAACGTTTGGAAATCCCTTGAACGCGTATCATGAATAGGTGCCACGGCCTCCTATGGGAGTGCTGTCTTCAACACGGCCTGATCAGAAGGGAGGCGGGTTTTGATCAGACCGTTTCGAATCAGCCATGTTTGTGCGGACTCCAGGTCTTTTGGTGCAGGCAATCCCACCGTCGGGAATTGCGGGATCCGATATTGATCCTTGATAACACCCGGGAAGCGGGTCTTGGTCAACAGGACGCCTTTGCAGGATTCGGGATCGCTGTTGATCACTTCCACGGCCTTGGAGTAAGCCCGGAGAAATCTTTTGACAAGAGATGCATCCTTTTCGGCCATATCCCTTTTAAGGGCCAGCACGGTCAGGGCGGTATCGAGGACGCGATCATCCATGACGACGTGGGCGCCCTTGGTCTCCGCAAGGGTAACCAGGGGCTCAGGAAGAAGGGCCGCCGGCACTTGGCCGGTCAAGAGCATCTGAAGCCTGATGGCCATCTTCTTGATCTCCAGTTTCTCCACGAACTCCGGTCTCTTGCCACGCGTCGAGAGGATGCGGTCCAGCAGATATTCAATGATTGTGGCCCGTGATATGGCCACCTGTTTACCCTTCAACCCTGAAAGGTCGCGAATACCCGATTTCGGGGCCGAAACCAGGGCAAACATGCGATAGTCGGGATGGGTCTGAAAGGCCGTGGTCATGATGCCCAGCGCCTGTTGGGACCGGATCAGCAGCAGGGTGTTGAGAATGTCACCGAAATACCCGTTCAGCTTTCCGGCCTGGAGGGCCGCATCCCGCTCCAGGGCACTCTGAAAAGAAATGATCTCGAGTTCAATACCCTGATCCCTGAAAAATCCCCGATCTTCACCCACAAACAGAGGGAGGGTATCCACCACCGGCAAGACCCCGAAACGAAGGACCTCTCTCCCCTGCCCGGCTGCAGGAAACACCACCAAAAAAACGGAGATCAGGACACTCAGAAACAGTGTCCTTCTACAAAATATTTTTAGCATAGCGCTCTTCCTGTGGCATGAATTACTTTCGATTCCAGTATTCTTGTCGGCCACGCGGGATAACCCTTAACCTCTCGGAAACGTTTAATATTCAACCAACATACGGAAGGAAGTTCCCGGGGTCAAGCCAAAAACCCGGGACCCGGAAGCCCTCTGCCCCGGCCGGCCGGTCCTGTAAATGCATTTCCCGGCCTGATCCTCCCAATCGCCATGAAAAAAGCCACCCCAAGGAGGGTGGCTCATTTTCGAACTCATGGTGCCGAAGGCGAGACTCGAACTCGCACAGGCATACGCCCACTAGACCCTGAACCTAGCGCGTCTACCAGTTCCGCCACTTCGGCACGGAAATTGAGTTGATATTTTGGTACAGATTCTTATATTATCTCACATCCCATGTCAATAGGATAAATAAGCTTACGCCCTATTATTCGGATTGGAGATTTAGTATCATTTCATCCTTTTAACAAATGACTCGGAAGGCAATATCTTCCGAATTTGATCATAAAAAACGGAGAACCGAAACTTATTATTATGAATGTGATTAATGACCTTACAGACCTTCATCGCCCTTTGAAAAACCCTGTACTGACGATTGGGAATTTTGACGGTGTCCACAGGGGGCACCTGGCCCTTTTTAATAAGGTAAAGGAAAGAGCCCAGGCCATTCACGGCCATTCGGTCGTCATGACCTTTGATCCCCACCCCATAAAAGTCATGAAACCGGGGAACGGTCCCCGCTTGATTACTCCGACACGCCAGAAGCTGGAACTCATGGCCAGGGAAGGGATTGACCTCATTCTCTGTGTCCCTTTCACGAGGGAGTTTGCCGCCATATCAGCTGAATCCTTTGTCCGGGATATCCTCGTCAACAGGCTCGGAATCAAAGAAATGGTCGTGGGGTATGATTACAGCTTCGGAAACAAACGAGAAGGCAACATCGAGCTGCTCAGGAAGATGGGGGAAACCCTGGGCTTCAGCATCCATGTGGTCGATCCCGTATTGATCAACGAAAAACTCGTCTCGAGCACCTCCATCAGGAATCTTGTCAAAGAGGGCAACCTTTCCGATACAAAAGAATTGCTGGGCCGGGATTATCAGGTCACCGGAACCGTTGCGAAAGGTGCAAACAGGGGAGGGAAATTGCTCGGCTTTCCAACGGCCAACCTGCAACTTTTAGACGAACTCATTCCCCGAAGGGGCGTCTATGCCGTTACGGTTCGTATAGGAAGAACCACCTATTTCGGGGTCACAAATATCGGCTATAACCCCACTTTCGGCAACGACGCCCTGTCTATTGAAACCCACGTTCTCGATTTTTCCGGGGACCTGTTGGGACAGACCATCAAAATCAACTTCCTCTACCGTCTAAGGGATGAAAAGACCTTCGGCTCCGTTGAAGAGCTGTCTGATCAAATTGCCCTTGACATCCAGCATGCAAAGGGCCTCTTCGGCATTGGCAACACAGCCCGTCAAATCGGCTAAAACCATAAACTGGAAACCCTGGGCGGGACTTGCGATCAGCGCCCTGTTCGTATGCCTGGCTTTTCGGGAGGTTGACGTGGCGCGGATCTGGACGGTCATTCGGTCGGCCGATCCCCTTTTAATCCTTCTGATCACTCCGGTCACCCTTTTTCAATATGTCATCCGGACCTGGCGATGGGGTCTCCTTCTCGAACCCGTCAAGAAAACGGGTTTTCTGAACCGTCTTTCCGCCGTCCTCCTCGGATTTGCGGCCAACTTTGTCCTGCCTGCCAGACTCGGAGAACTGGTCAGGGCCAATGCCCTCGGCCAAACCGAAAAAATGAGCGGCAGCTCCACCTTTGGCACCATCGTCGTTGAAAGGCTCTTTGACGGCTTCACTCTGCTTTTGATCCTCCTCATCGGACTGCTGGGGACCACTTTTCCCGGGAAATGGCAATCCATATCCGGGAGCCTTCGAGCGACGGGATATCTACTTTTTCTGTCCTACATTTTAATCACTATTTTTCTAGTCGGCTTCAAATACAAAACCAGATTCTTCCTAAGCCTTCTCGACCGCCTTCTATTTTTCTTTCCCTCACGCATTCGGGCCAGACTCATTGGAATAATCAGGAATTTCAGTCTTGGTCTTGTGCTTCTTAAAAATCCCTCCAAATGGGGGCAAGCTGTTTTTTATTCCCTTCTGTTGTGGTTTAGTGCGCTGTATCAGATTGAGGTTACGGCAAGATCCATCGGATTGGATCTTCCCTTTATCGCCGTGTTCATCATCTTATCGATGGCCACCTTCGGGGTTATGATCCCCTCGGCCCCAGGGTTCATCGGAACCTTTCATCTTTCCGTTCAGTACGGTTTTATCTTTTACGGAACAGGGAAAGAAGAGGCCCTCTCCGCGGCTATTCTTTGGCACGCTGCCATATTTTTTCCCACGGTCCTTTGCGGGTTGATATCCTTCCTGTCTCTTCAGATGTCCCGGGGCAACGTTTTTCGGGAATCTGCCCTGCTAAAAAAACAAAGCATTTTCAGGTAATACTCCTCCACCCGGGAGAAGGGACGACAGTCTCGGGCAACGGCAGGATAACGGAATCCTTACCCAAACAGTTTCGAAACAAAACGGTTGCCATCCCCCGTCCGGAATGATAAAATCGCGCTTATTTTTTTGCTGGAGGCATGACATGAAAAACATGGATCATTTGTCCCGTCAAGGGGCCATTAATCGCCGGTCTTTTCTGAAACTCTCCGGATTCTTGGGGCTTGGCGTGGCATCAACCGGTCTGGTACCACTTACTGCGGAAGCGGTCAAGTTTAACAGGAAGCAGTACAAAATTTCCAAGACCAGACTGGCCATGGGCACGGTCGTTTCCATGACCCTGATCCACTCATCCAGGGACAGGGCCGACGAGGCCATGGGACGGGCCTTTGATGAAATTGAAAGATTGACAGGATTGATGAACCGCTTTGATGATGTTACAGCAGTCGCCCTGTTGAACCGGGAAGGTTATTTGAAGGATATCCCGCCCGAGGTGACCCAGGTGGTAACCCGGGCACTTGAATACCACAATCTCAGCCGGGGCACCTTTGACATCACGGTCAAACCCGTTGTGGACCTTTTTAAGAAAACTTTTGAAGGTAAAGCCCACAAAGCCCCCTCGGATAAGGCATTGAATCAGGCCCTCCAACTGGTGGATGCCCGGAACATCTCTCTGAACGGCCGTATCGTCTCCTTTAAAAAACCGGGGATGGGCATCACCCTGGACGGCATTGCCAAGGGCTACATCGTGGACAGGGCTTCAGAAGTCCTCTCGGATCACGGCATCAAAAACCACCTGATCAATGCCGGCGGAGACATCCGGACCAGGGGAGAAAAGGCGGACAAGAAGCCCTGGACCGTAGCGATTCAGGATCCCCTGAAGAAAAAGGACTATCCCGATATCATACACATGCGGGATGGTGCGGTGGCCACCTCAGGCAACTATGAAATTTACTATGACCGTGAAAAGATGTTCCACCACATCGTAAATCCCCGAACAGGGTTCTCCCCCGAACTGAACGCCAGCGTCTCCGTGTTGGCCGATACGGCTATGGATGCGGACGCTCTTTCAACGAGCGTGTTCGTCATGGCGCCCGAAAGAGGCGTCGGCTTCATCAACGCCATGCCGCGCGCCGAATGCCTTATTGTGGCAAAAGAGGGTGCACTGATGAAATCCAGAGGATGGAAAAGCGTTAAAGCTTAGAGAGTTAGACCTTGAATAGAAACGGGAGGGCAAAATACCCTCCCGTTTCTATTTCTGAATTCGAAGCGACTCGGTTTCTTACTCACAACCTTTCGTTACACGCATTACTCCATATTGGATAATCTTTTAAAATTTTTGCAGCCCAAAGGTTCCCCCAATTTACAGCCCCTGTCATAATCACTCAGGGCCGCCTCTTTTCGATCGAGGAGTTCCAGGGCATAACCGCGATTGTTATGGGCAAGCCCGAAATCGGGGTTCAGCTCCACAGCCTTGTTCCCATCCTCCAGGGCCACCCGGAGCAACCCCTTATTGGCATAGGCACCGGAGCGATTCGTATAAGCGATCTCATTTCTTGGGTCCAAATACAGGGCCTCTGTGGTCAACATAACAACGCTGTCCCACTCCCCCTTGTGAAAATGGGACCGGCTCTTATCCAACAGCGTCACGACATAGGACGTGATTTCGTCCGGTCGAACGCCTGTAATAGCGTAATAATGCTCACAAGAGGCTGCAATACCGTCTTGGCATGAACTCAAAAAGTGGTCTTTTGCCCTGACTTTTTCTCCGGTTTTCTCGTAGACTATCCCGAGATTGTGATGGGCAAGGGCCGAATCCGGATTTATTTCTAAAGCCTTGATTGCATCTCGAAGAGCCTCTTCGAGAGCACCTTTATAGGCATAAACCCCTGCCCGAACAGCATAGAGCCGTTCATTTTCAGGTTCCAGCGCCAAAATTTCCGTCAGTCGCCTTATGATTTCGTCCAGATCACCCTTGAAAAAACCTTCCTCACTTTCTCTCATCAGCCTATTCACATAGGGTTGAATTTCAAAGGTGCGCCTTTGATCAATATCTTCCATCCTGTACCCGATAACACCCAGCGACTTACTGCACCAAACGTGGGTTTCCGTTGATTTCCAAATCGAATCGCACGTTATCGTTTCACCGTTTTTCAGATAAAGGTTCCGCAAGTCCGACGCCTCACACCAATGTCCCGGTATAAGAAAGGATATGGCAAACAACCCCAGAGCCCAAAACGTTTTCCCGAATATGACCATTTTCTTTGCCCTCCCTTCAGCATTCGATCTTTCGAAGTTGGAATATCATGTTTTTCCCAACATATTGAAAGCCAAACATTTTTATCAACTAATTATATTTCATTTTTTCTTTTCGTCAAGAAAACGCTTTCAATATGGATCTTTAATGTCCTAAAATCTTTTATCCTATTCTTAACTATATCCCATCGCCCGCCACTGGAGAAAATGCTCTAAAAGCACTCCAAGCCCCTGGAAAAATACAAGTTACACGGTGTCTCTCTGACTGAGCGGTTTCGTTCTTGCAGTTCCATCGGCATTGATCCGGTAAAGCTTAAAAACCCAACCCCAATGTTGCAAAAATCGAGGGTGCCGCAGATCTAAGGCGCCAAGGGTGACGCTGTAGTAGCCTGCCGCAAACCCTTGGCAACGAAGGAGATGCGGTATCCTCGGCTTTCCCGAAGGGTAAACAACGGGTTGATTTTCTCCCAAGACCTTGAATCCAATCTGAGTATTTTCCAGGGTCATACGCTAAAAACGCCGAATTGTTTTGCTACTCTTTCTTTTTACACCTCTTTCAACCTGTTGTTTATGCAATTTTGGGGTAAATATTATTCAGGAAAATACTGGGGCGAGACGAAAGGGTCGTTACCTGAACCGGAGAGACCTTGTTCGGTCGTCGGGATAGATTCTTCAGGCCAAAGGAATTTTTCTATCTCTAAGAGCAGAGGATGAAGCGTAGGCCGATGAAGCGCGGAGATGGCCACCCCCTTCCAAGATTGGGACAGAAAGCCCGCCTCCTCGGGACCGAGGCGATCACTCTTGTTGAGCACAATGAGGGTTGGGATCCTTTCCAGGTGGAGTTTCTTAAGGATCGCCTCTACAGCGGCAATCTGCTCTTCCATTCTCGGGCTTCCGATATCCACTACATGGAGCAGAAGATCCGCATCCTGAAGTTCTTCAAGGGTTGCGGCAAAGGCCTCCATGAGATCTTCGGGCAAGTCCCGGATGAAGCCCACCGTATCTGTGATAATGACCTCCCGCTCTCGCGGAAACCGCAGGCGTCTGCTGCTCGGGTCAAGGGTTGCAAAAAGACGATCTTCCACAAACACCTTACTGTGGGTCAAGGCGTTCAAAAGGGTGGATTTCCCGGCATTAGTGTAACCTACGATGGAAATAACGGGCAGTCGTTTGGCATTGCGGAGCCGACGGCGATCCTCCCTCTGCCGTTTGATATTCTTGAGTTCGCGGTTCAGTTTCGCAATACGCTCCCGGACACGACGCCGGTTGATCTCCAGCTTGGTCTCACCGGGCCCCCTGCCGCCGATACCGCCCGTCAGCCTGGACATGGCCGTATTTTTCGTGGCCAGTCTGGGCAGGAGGTATTTCAACTGGGCCAGTTCCACCTGGATTTTTCCTTCTCTCGTTACCGCTCTTCTCGCAAAGATATCCAGAATGAGCTGACTGCGATCGATAATTTTCAGTTCAGCCAGATCCGTCAAGGTTCTGACCTGGGCCGGTGTGAGTTCGTGATCAAAGATCAGGAGGTTGCATCCGGTCTGAAGGCATCGGAGAACCAGCTCCTCCAGTTTACCCTTTCCTATCAGGAAGCGGGGATGGGCTCTTTTTACATTCTGAATGACGGTGTCCACGACATCCAGATTATTGGAAAGGGCCAGTTCTCGCAGTTCTTCCAGGGATTCTTTAGACTTCCAAAGGGGACCGGTGCTGACACCGACCAGCACCGCCCGCTCTTTCCGTTCCAATCTCCGGGCGCCCTCCGCCCGGCCAAGCTCATCCTCGAGGGACTGGATCAATGACGGAAAATCCACATCCAACTGCCCGATGTCCGGAACCTGGACGATGCGCCACCCCTTGCCCCGGATGTTTCGCGGCAGGATATGGGCATAGGATATGGCACCCGGAATTCCGGCCTCTCCCGCCTGCACGCATACCATGAGATCGAGGCCGAGGAGGATCAGATCCGTAAGATCTTCTCCTGACAAGGTTTCCCCATCCAGGTGGGTATGGACACAACGGAGGCCTTTGAGCCTGCCCTTGCCGAGCCTGAATCTGCCCAGGTCGGGGATCAGGATATGCCTGTTGTCCCCGACGACCACATAGGCGATATCACCTCCACGTGTAATGAGCAGGGCGACCTGTCTTTGAATGTCGCAGGAAATGGAACAAAGCTGGCGTGTCAATTCGTGGGGAATGATCTCTTTACCGGCCACTCTTCTCCGGTAGAGATTCTGCAGTTGCTTGATCTGGCTGGCCTTCAGGCCACCTATTTTCCCTCTTACTCTCTCTATATCTCAAGCCTCTTCGCTTCGACTATGTTGGAAAAGGTTCGCCATATTGATCATCTTCCGTATGGGCCTCGAAACGCGTGCATTCTTTTTTGAAATAGAGTTTAAAATACCCTGTGGGTCCGTTTCGTTGCTTGGCAACGATGACCTCGGCAATATTGGCGTTTTCCTCAGTGGTGGGATGGTACACTTCATCCCGGTATATAAAGGCGATAACATCGGCATCCTGCTCGATGGCACCGCTCTCTCTCAGGTCCGCAAGATGAGGTCGCTTGTCGGGTCGGTCTTCCACTTTCCGGTTCAATTGGGAAAGGGCCATGACCGGCACATTGAGATCCTTGGCAAGGGCCTTGAGCGACCGGGAAATTTCCGATATTTCGATCTGGCGAGATTCAGCCGATTTGCGGCCCTGGATAAGCTGCATATAGTCAACGATGACGAGCCCCATGTCGTATTTCTTGGCAAGTCGCCTGCATTTGGCCTTCATTTCGAGTACGCCCACGCCGGAGGAGTCATCGATAAAAATGGAAAGGGCGGAGAGATGATTGGCGGCCTCGGTCAATTTCAACCAGTCTTTATCCCTCAGGAAACCCGTTCGGAGCTTTTTGGCATCAATCTGCGCTTCGAAACCGAGCAACCTCATGCCCAGTTGCAGTTTCGACATCTCCAGAGAAAAAACAACGACGGCCTTTCCGGTTTTTTCCGCTGCGTGGTAACCGACGTTCAAGGCGAGGGCCGTCTTGCCCATGCTGGGTCTGCCCGCGACGATGATCAGGTCGGAGGGTTGGAGGCCCGCCGTCAGATTGTCGAAGTCCGGGTAACCTGTAGGAACACCGGTCAGATATCCATCCTGCTCCGCGATACTTTCGAGTTTTCTAAAACTCCCCTTGACGATATCTTCCATGGAGGTGAGGCTTTCGCCAATCTTGTCTTCTGCAATATCAAAGACGGCCTGCTCCGCCATATCGAGGAGTTCATCCGTCTCGTGCCAGTTCTGAAAGCAGGATTCGGATATCACGGAACACTGGTTGATCAGTTTCCTGCGCACGGACAAATCGCGCACGATCTGGGCGTGATAGAGGATACCCGCCGAGGTTGAAACGGCATCCACAAGGGAGACAAGATAGTCCATCCCCCCCGCCTTTTCAAGAAGGTCCTTGCGTGTGAGGTGTTGAGAAAGCGTGATCAGATCAATCGGTTCGCTTGTGTTGTAGAGGGCCGTCATCCCCTCGAACAGGTGGGTATGGGCTTCACGGTAGAAATCCTCGGGCGCCAGCACATCCATGACCTGATTCAGTGCGTCATTGTTGATCAGGATGCCCGCCAGAATAGCCTGCTCCGCTTCCGAATTGTGCGGAGGGACCTTGAGCACGGGAGCGATGATCTTTTCCTTTGTTTGAGGCATATCGTTCCTTGTTGCGTCTCAACGAGGCCTGCGATTCACCCGGGACCGACCCCCGGATGCATGTCGGTCTCACTGAGAGTTATGCGACGGGATAAAGAGGGAGCCCTTGCAGGCGGAGTCCCCCTGCCCTATGCCTCAGGAACCACGACAACTTTGATGCTCCCTGTGACCTCCGGATGAAGTTTCACGGCGACATCGAACTCACCGAGGGTTTTTATAGGCTTTTCCAGCACGAGTTTTTTCCGATCGATATCCACTCCCTGCTTTTCAAGCTGGGAAGAAATATCCATGGTGGTCACGGAACCGTAAAGTTTTTCTTCTTCTCCCACTTTCTGGGAGATCGTGACGGTCAATTCGGCCAACTGATCCCGGACCTTTTCGGCATCCCCTTTGACCTGCAGCCTTCTCACCTCGATTTTCTTCCGCTGTGTGGCCATAAGCTTGATATTCTCATTAGTGGCCTCGAGAGCGAAACCTTTCGGTATCAAATAGTTTCTCGCGTACCCCTTGGAAACATCAAGGGTGTCACCTTCGAGGCCCAAATCATCGACATTCTCTTTTAAAATAACCCTCATAAAAACGTCCTCCGTATGTTTATTCAGTCACCTTTTTGGAGTGAATTTTTCTAAAATCAACCCATTGATCGAAAAGCCCGGCCATGGCAAGCCCGACCATGACAATTTGTTGGAAAATAATGAGTAAATACGCGCCTATTCTGAGCCAGGAAGGCACATGATATTTATTGAAAAAAAAGAGCACAATCGAGAGCCCGTGGAACACATAGATGACCGACAGGACGATGATCGCGTTAATAGCGAGAAATTTTAACCCAGGGAGGGGTAAAAATAAAGAAAAACCGGCTGCGATCAATCCCCAGACCATGCGTTCCGGAGCCAACCATCGGTCCGTTGGGCCGAAATCGGGGTATTCGAGATGCGTCATCCGAAACAGGGGTCTGCTGATCACCATGTTCAACCAAACGATGAATCCCGTGCCGACAATCAATAATGCCGGGTAAATCCTGGCAATGATTTCAACCATCACCTTGACATATTCCTGCAATTGAAGCGCACCCTCCTGATCGGGCCCCATATTCTGATAGAGCTGGAGGGTCTCCCTCAGATTGCGCTGAAAATAATCCAGGATCAAAGTCGGCGGTCCCAGGTTTTTTGTCAAACCGATCATCACGATGATGATGATGCCGATGAGGAGCATGGACACTGTTCCCCAAAACACGGCTAATCCAAAAGAAATCGGTCTTTTGTAAATCGCTGCCAAAATCATGCCCATCAAACTCAGTTCCACATAGAGCGTGATCATATGCGGATATCCCGCCATGTTGGCCAAAAGGCCGACCACGATGCCGGTGATGACAGCCACCTTCAGGCCTGCCTTGAGGCCCGTCTTTGTGGCATAGTAAAGAAAGGGTAATGGTGTGAGAAGGCTTAGAAAAGGTCCTACTAGCGGGATCCAGGCTGAGGCTAAAAGCAGAATAATGGCTGAGCCGACACACCCCAATGCATCAATTAATCTCATGGCTTTTAAAAAAGGCAATATGATTATGACTCAACGGCCATTTTTAAGGGGAATCTCGGCTCGTTGGCCATATCATCTGACAGTCGACGTTGTGAAGGGTAACAGAGCAATATTTCTCGCTCTCTTGATGGCCACCGTCAGCACTCTCTGGTGTTTTGCACAATTACCGGAAATTCTGCGAGGGATGATCTTTCCGCGTTCCGTGGTGAAAAACCTAAGTGCCTTTGGATCCTTGTAGTCAATTTTCAGGTTGCTGTCGGCACAATACCTGCAGATCTTCCTCCTGTGATAGGTCATCTTGCGTCTGCCTCTATTAAATGCCATTTTTCACCTCGCTTGTAGTTTCATCTTTTTTGTCATCTTCAGGGGGCACATCCTTTTCTTCGGTCGGCTCTTTCTCGGGAGGGGTTTTCGGTTCCGGCGCCTTTCTTTCTTGAGCTGGAGCATGAGCCTTTTTGGCCTCTTCCTCTTTCAGGAGCAACTCCTCGGGATCGACGTTGTCGGCCAGTTTGACCGTCTGATACAAGAGGATGCGATCATCAAGTTTGAGGTATCTTTCGAGTTCGGCCGTCAAACCCGACAAACCGCAGTATTCGACCAGAACATACGACCCTCTATCGAATTTACCGACATCATAGGCCATCTTCTGGTTACCCCATTCATCGACCTTTATCAGGATACCCTTCTCTTTTTCAATGATGTCATTATACTTCGAGAGGACCTCCTGATACGTATCATCAACCATGTTGGGGTTGATGATATAAATAGTTTCATAATGCCTCATACGATGCTTCTCCTTCCGGGCTACTTCCCGTTTCGGGAAAATTATTGGTCCCGCTTGACACTAAAGGCACCTTTCACGCCAAAAGCGGAACAAGGAGATCCAAAGATCAAAAACGTAATTGCTACCATTCCTGAATTTTCTTGTCAAGATGAATGCAAATCATTTGATCATTTTATCAAAATTCGATGAACGAGTTCTTCGAGGCCATGAAGGATGGAGGTGCCTTTCTCAACAAACAACCGATCACGGTCTCTCAAACCTCGTCCCTGGGCGATGCCCTCCTAGCGACCGGATTCCCCTATGATGTCCATGAAAGGCCTCCGTGGCTTCCCTTCGGAGTTCATCGGGGCGATCCGTGTACCGCGGAGAAAAATGGAACAGGGTTAAAAGCCTGACACCGGCCTCCTTTGCAAGCTCGCCCGCCTGCTTGGCCGTAAGGTGGTTTTTTTCTCTGGCCAGGTTCCGATCACAATCCAGAAAGGCCGCCTCGATGAAAAGGTGATCCGAATTTTTGATGAGTTCAAGGATTTTGCGTTTATTTTCAGGACTGCCGGAGACATCCGTGATATAACTTATTTTTTGACCTGGAGAAATCCTTGCGATCTTTTCAGCCAGGGTCCCCAACCGAAATCCCTTTTGTTTTACAACCGCCCCGCCCTTTTCCCACGTCACGACAAATTCACTGTCAGGGTCTCTTTTTTCATAAAGGGCCTTTTTAAAGCGCGTCAACCAGGGTCCCGTGGAAATTCCCAGGTCATCGAGTTTTTCCTTGATGATACTGACGTAATAATTTTCCACGAGGGACAAACCGAGACAGGGGATGCGATGTTCAAGAAGGGCCGCCTCCATTCTGAAATGCGGTTCCATCAGCAGGACCCCCGAAAAATTCTTTTCCACTGTTTCCGGCTCGGGCCGGAAACGGTCCCGGCAATGATACACACGGGTTCTCATGGTCTCAGGGGCCACTTCGGTGACTCTGAGACGAAGGTTATAGCGATAATCATCAACCAAATTCCATGTATATCCCGCCAGTTTCCCCTCCACGTTTGAAAAAAAACCCGGGGGACCGAAGAGGTGGATTTCCCTGTCCCGGCCCAATAAGGCCCGCAAAAAGGCATCAAAACCGAAAAAATGATCCATATGGGTGTGAGAAACGAAAACGTGAGACACCTTGAGCAAATCTCTCGCCCTGAGCACGCTCAAATCACCAAGGTCGAAAAGGAGGGCTCGTTTCTGAAAAAGAAAAGAGAGGTGCAGACCGGGATCCGAGAAGGGGGGATTGATTAACCTGGGGTGAAAAGAAGTCCGCATCGCGAAATTATCCCTGTTTTGATCGTCATGGCCGGGTTTCGCCCGATTTGCGGAACTCCGGAGGATTCAGCCTCGCGTTGCACGCGTAAACCAAAAAACCCATTATGTGGGCACGGGGCGGGGTCCGGTCCTTCATCTGTTATCCTTTAAAAAAATTCCGACCTGGAGATTTCGGCGCTCACCGGGCACATTGTTGACAAACTTTACCAGATATGCCATTTATTTCCAATAACTAATCAGAATTTATGCCTATTTCCCTTCGAGAGGGGGCGGACCATGACGTTATACAAGGGTGATATTGTGAAAGATGTTATGGATATTGTCCGGTTCAAAAAACGCAAAAAGGATAGGCAGAGGTTTCTCTTTCCCGAATTTAATTATGAAATCATGCCACAAAAGCGCGCCAAATCCCTTGTAACAAGCCTTTTTGGTATCATCGCAAGGACACTGGAAAAGGGGGAACCGGTTAAGTTGGTGGGATTCGGAAAGTTTCAGGTCAGATTCAAGTGGGCCAGGAAAGGGAGAAATCCCCAAACCGGGGAGACGATCATCCTGAATTCCCGGAGGGTCGTGTCGTTTCGGTGTTCGCCTAAGTTGAGGGAAAAAATCAACCGCAACTGATTCCAGGCATTCAGACGCCCTGCTGACAGACCTGCCGATCTTCCTTGATCCAACCGCTCCCTTGTCCGGGCCTAGGGCTTATTGTTTCCCCTTTCCCCTGAACGGGCGGGAATCACGATGTCCCCGTCAACATCCTCCAGATCAAACCACCATTTATTTTCGAGTTTCGGCCTGCCATATCCCAGGAAATCATCGCCCCAAACAGCAAATCTTCTCGCCAGGGGCACGTTCCGCATGGTCCACTGCACAATCCGATGGAAAGGCGTATAGGGTTTGTTCCAGGGACAGACGTTGATGCAAACGCCGCAGCTCGATCCCGTCTTGTTTCCGACCCTCTGCTTAGTACATTTTACGGGATCATTGGCCCATTTCTCATAGCCGTTGTGTATATGCTTGGCATCCTGACCGAAGGGAATGGATCCCGAGGGGCAGTAAATGGCGCATTTGCCGCATTTGGAACAGAAGTCCTGAAGCCCGAAATCAATGGGTTTGTCAATGGCAAGAGGCATGTCGGTGGTTACAATGGCCGCTTTGAACCTCGTCCCCAGGAAAGGATTGAGGACGATATCCCCCACCCGGCACATCTCACCCAAACCGGCCCAGAGCAGGATGGGCGGAACCGCCACCTGGTAATTCCTGGCATGATGGGCCCTGGCCGGATACCCGAGCCTGCGGATATACTCCGCCAGGATGCAGGCAATAAATCCTGACGTAGAATAGGAAATGAAGCTCATGGACGCACTGATCCAGTCGTTCCCGACGGCCGCTTCGGCGGTCCTCCAGTCCTGGTCAATCACAACGGCGATGGCATATTTGTGATCCAGCTCGATCTCTTCACCGCCGGGGAAGCTGTGACTGTAAACCGCATATTGGGGCAATTCGCAGATACCCACCAGATCCGCTCTCAGAAAATAGGCGGTCTGCTTAATATGACGTGCCAGTATTTCCGGATCATCGGGTAGGGGGGCCTCTTTTTCTGCGGCGACACCGTCCACGACGTCCTTCAGGTTTCCGGACATCCAGCCAAGGGCTCCGGAAAGGGGGAACTTCCCGACAAAACGTTCCACCTCTTTTTGGAAATGGGGCCCGAAATCGCCCCGGCGGCACCTGCTGAAACCGGTCTCTCGTTCGTCAACCCGTTGCACCTCATCCTCATGAATAAGCGTCGTAGGCCGATCAACCCGTTTCAAAATTTCAACCGGATACGGATCAATCCTCTTACTGCTAAAAGCGCGCTGATAGGTAGTAACGATGGTCATCGGTCGTGCTCCTTTTTGTCAGTCGGTCTTGGTTGCCCACGGGCTGTGTTTTGATTTAGGCCTCAAGGGTTGTTGAATGGTTGAGCTTACAGTCAACGTACGGCAGGATCGGTCATGCCCTCCTGAACCGCCGAGGGGAGAGACTATCAAGATTAATTTATACAATTTGGATGCCAAAAAAGGATTTTGTTGTCTGGATAAAAACTCGCAGGAATTCGAACATTCTCTTTCCCTTGGGCGGGGAGTGGATGGAGTGAAGGTGAATAAGGCGTCTATTTCAGGCGCCTATACCCACCCCCATGATCCCCTCCTAACGGGGTAAGGGGAATAGGGCATTTTACAAGGCCATTAATCCAGGGGGATGATTTTCCCGTCTTTAAAAACAAAATTTTGGCATTGACAAAAAAGTGCCCTGACGAAACAAAAAATTACGTCAGGAAACAGGTGGACGGGATTCGTTGTATAAAAACGAGGGGTTGAGGCCCGAGAATTTCTTTAGCAGGGCCGCCAACCCCTCTGATTCACCCATCCATTGCAGGATATATCACGACCATATACACACTACCGAAATACGATCTCTCCCTCGTCGACGTCCACGATCACACGATTTCCTTCTGCAACGCTTCCTTCGAGGATCTTCATGGCAAGCCTATCCTGGACAAGGTGTTGAATGGTTCTCTTGAGGGGCCTGGCCCCGTATACCGGATCGAAACCGATACGGGCCAGAAACTCTTTGGCCCCCTCCGTCAGTTCCAGCGTAATCTTGGCATCCGCCAACCGTTTGGAGAGGTAACCGACCTGAATGCCCACGATTGTTTTGATCTCCGCTTGCCCCAGGGCGTTGAAGATGATGATCTCATCGATCCGGTTGAGAAATTCCGGCCGGAAGGTGCTCTTCAGGGTATCCATAACGCGTTTTTCCGTCTCTTTTACATCTTTTTCCTGCATTTCCTGGATCCACTGGCTTCCCACGTTGGATGTCATGATCAGGACCGTGTTCGTGAAATCCACTGTACGGCCCTTTCCATCCGTCATCCTGCCGTCGTCCAGGATCTGAAGGAGCGCGTTAAAGACGTCCGGGTGGGCCTTTTCGATTTCATCGAAGAGGATCACGGAATAGGGGTGTCTTCGCACGGCCTCAGTGAGGTATCCGCCTTCATCATATCCCACATATCCCGGAGGAGCCCCAATCAGCCTTGCCACGGAATGGCGTTCCATGTATTCGGACATGTCGATCCGGACCATGTACTGTTCATCGTCAAAAAGGAACTCCGCCAGGGCACGTGCCAGTTCGGTCTTGCCCACCCCGGTCGGTCCCATAAAGATGAAAGATCCGATGGGTCGGTTGGGATCCTGAAGACCGGACCGGGCCCTGCGCACGGCGTTTGAAACCGCTAGAATCCCCTTTTTCTGGCCCACGACCCGCATTTCGAGCCTGTCTTCCATCTTCAGGAGCTTTTCCTTTTCGCCCTCCACCAACCGGGCAACCGGGATGCTGGTCCACTTGGCCACGACCTCGGCAATATCCTCACTGTCCACCTCTTCCTTGAGCATCTTCTGCCCGGACTGAAGTTCGGCAAGCTGACTGTTTTCCTCCTCCAGGTTGTGTTCCAGCTCTATGAGTTTACCGTATTTCAATTCCGCGGCCTTGGAAAGATCGCCCTGGCGTTCCGCCAGCTGGGCCGCTGTCTTCGTGGACTCCAAATTCTCTTTGATCTGCCTGATCTTGGAAATGGCCGCCTTTTCCCTTTTCCAGTGGCCGATCATACCCTCTGTCTGGGCATTCAATGCGACAAGCTCTTTCTCGATCTTTGCAAGCCGGTCTTTGGAGCCCTGATCCTTTTCTTTTTTCAGGGCCTCCCTCTCGATCTCGAGCTGAGTGATCTTCCGCTGGATGTCGTCGATCTCGGCCGGCATACTGTCGATCTCGATCCTGAGCCTGGAAGTGGCCTCATCAATGAGATCAATGGCCTTGTCCGGCAGGAATCGATCCGTGATATAGCGGTTAGACAGGGTCGCCGCCGCTATCAGGGCCGAATCCTTGATGCGGACCCCGTGGTGCACTTCATATTTCTCCTTGAGCCCCCGAAGGATGGAAATCGTGTCCTCCACGTTCGGTTCCTCGACCAACACCGGCTGGAAACGTCTCTCAAAAGCAGCGTCCTTTTCTATGTATTTTCTATATTCCTTGATGGTCGTCGCCCCGACGCATCGCAACTCGCCCCGCGCCAGAGCGGGTTTGAGCATATTGGATGCATCCACGGCCCCCTCAGCTGCTCCCGCCCCCACCAGGGTGTGCATTTCATCGATGAAGAGAATGATCTCCCCCTGTGCATCGGTAACTTCCTTGAGCACGGCCTTCAAACGGTCTTCGAATTCCCCACGGTATTTGGCTCCCGCAATCAGGGACCCCATATCCAGAGCCACGACCCGCTTATTCTTCAGGGTTTCAGGCACATCGCCCTGCACAATCCTCTGGGCCAGCCCTTCCACGATGGCTGTCTTTCCAACGCCCGGCTCTCCTATGAGCACGGGATTGTTTTTGGTCCTCCGGGACAGGACCTGGATGATTCTGCGGATCTCATCATCCCGACCGATCACCGGGTCCAGATCCCCTTTCGATGCGATGTCCGTCAGGTTCCGGCTGAATCGCTCCAGGGCCTGGTACTTGTCCTCGGGATTAGGATCCGTAATTCTCTGCCCGCCCCGGATATCAACCAGGACCTTTAAAATACTGTCCCTGGTAATCCCTGAAGCGGCGAGAATTCCTGCCGCATCTCCCTCCTTCTCTTCCGATACGGCCAGTAAGATATGCTCCAGGCTGACATACTCGTCTTTCATGCTTTCGGCCTCATTGAAGGCCTTGTCCATGACGGTCTTGGCCCTGGCAGAGAGATAGGCCTGACCGTATCCTCCGCCGGAGATCTTGGGCCTCTTTTCCAGGGCCGCATCGAACTCCCGGACGAGCTGATTCTGATTAGCACCGATTTTGCCCAAGATGGGAGGGATCACCCCTTCCTTTTGATCCAGAATAGTTCTTAACAGATGCTCGGGTTCAATCTCCTGGTTGCCGAATCTTTCCGCCAGTTGCTGAGCTCCCTGAATGACTTCCTGCGCCTTTAGTGTCAATCGATCAAACCGCATGATGCGTTCCTCCTCTATCACGACGGGATGTTGTTATAACCGGTGCCCGCGGTGGTTCACGCCTCGAGACACCCATTGGCTTCCAAACCGTTCGATATTCATTGATCATATGAATGGAAATTTAATTTTAATTTCTATTATTTTAATTTATTATAAATTAATTTAAAACATTAAAATTTAAATATTAAAAAGGTAATTTTTGTAAAATATTTAACAAATTATATTCTTTCGTCAAAACAAAGATTTATATCGTGGGGGCTCGTCACAGGAAAAAAGATAATTCCTCGTATCGTTTATTTCAAGGGCATCATCTGGCCGGGCATCGAGCCTCTCACGAAAAATTTCTTCGGGAAGTATGTGGGTTCGTCGCCTGTGAAGCGCACCCCGGCCTCTTTTAAAGTGATGACCGATTGATTCGGGTCACTGCGAAGAGACCCACCCCCTCTTCCTCACCGCCGACACCCTGCTGGTGCCGGGTGATGCAGACAGGCATGAGGTGAGGTAACAGCCCGCTTCATCGCCGGCCTCGACCCAAAGACAGATGACCAATCCTTGATTTTTTCCCCGGCTTAAGCTAGTTTTACTCAATGATTCACGTCCCCAATCAACCCTTTATTCTCCCCTTTTCCCGCCTTGCCAGGAAAAGGAAAGGCGGAACAAGGCATGCATAGGTCCAAAACCATTTTTGACTCTTTTTTTGCCCTTACGCTGACCGGTCTGGTCCTTTCCGGGTTCCTGGTCTTTCCCTTTCCAGCCCTGGCAGAATACCCGCTTTTGAACAAGCTCATCATCGCTTACAACCTCGAAGCCCAAAAACAAAGTCTGACGGACGAGTCCTACCGGGGCGAAGAAGGTCTGTTGAGAATCACGCCGGAGAAAGCGAAATCCCAAGGGATGAAAGTCCTGAAGGACGATCATTATCTTGAGGCCAAGGCCCTCCTAAAAAGGGCCGAAAAGTCTCTCGAAAAGGCCGTGACGGCCATGAGGACACAGAAAAAAGAACCCTCTCCGGGGCGCCATGCAAAGCACATCGTGGAACATTTTCTGGACTACAAAAAGCAGACGGAATCCGCCAGGGTCAAATTCATAACATACCGCTCCTCCCTGGCCGCCGCCACGGATGAAAGACTCGATCAGGTGGTCAGTACGCGGGTCATGGGCCAACTGCTGGATAAATGTCTCAAAGCGAACGATTACAGACTGAGGGACGCCCTGGGTTATTTTTACAACGCGTGCCTCGGAAATCACAGAAACGATCTGCCCCTCTCTATCGAGAACATCCTTTTTGTCAATCATGTCTTTGTTCAATTCATTCAGCAGGCCCCAAAGGAGTCCCTGAAACGCTTCAACCTGGACCGGGACCGGGACCACAACAATCCGTCGGCCTACGATCACTGGAAAATCGTGATGAAAAGGGAAGGTTTCCCCTATATCGCAGAACTTGAAAAGGCCATAAAAAAACACGGTGACAAGGGCCCGGGTATCGATCCCCTGCTCTTCCTCGCCCTCATGAAAAGGGAATCCCGGTTTGATCCCGCCGCCGTTTCCGCTGTGGGTGCCGCGGGCCTGACGCAAATTATGCCCCAGACGGCCCTGGACCTTGGCATGAAGAAGATTTACAAGCCCGCCTACTTTGATGAAGCCGTCAAACTCATTCGGGACGAACGGAAGTATAGACGGCGGGCCATGGACGTCCTTTTCAAGATAGACAAAAAGGAACCACTCAAGCAGGCGAAAGAAGCGCGCGCCCTGATGCAGCGGTCGCGCAGGCTGGGGGACCAAAAGGAGAAGCTATTCAACCGCTACAAACGTCGTGTTGTTCGGGAGAAAAGCGATGAGCGTCTCGACCCGGCCAGGGCCATCGATTACGGGTACAGGTATTTCTCTCAAATGATGAAAATCCAGAAAGGAGACATCAGCCTGGCCCTGGCCTCTTACAATGCCGGTCCCCATCGGGTCAAAAAGTACAAAGGTATCCCGCCCTTCAGGGAGACCGTTCGCTTCAGGAACAAGGTACTGAAATACTATCGGGAATATCTCGAAAAGGCACGGGATCTCTTGTAGTTTATCTCGCTTTTGATTTGATTTTGCCGCGGACCCCGATATACTGAATTCATAATGAGCGTGAGTTTCCGACAAGGAGGGAAAAATGGCTGGGAAGGTGTTATTAAAATCGAGTTTCGAGGATCTTCGTCTGCTCAAACGGGGGAAAGTGCGGGATGTTTACGAGGTGGACGATAAACTCCTGATCGTGGCCAGTGATCGCATGTCGGCCTTCGACGTGGTGATGGACGATCCGATTCCGGACAAGGGCAAAATCCTGACAAGCATCTCCATGTTCTGGTTTGATTTCCTCAAGGACGTGATCGAAAACCATATCATCTCCACGAATCCTGCCGAATACCCGAAATCCTGCCAAAAATACAGGGAGGCTCTCGAGGGCCGAAGCATGCTGGTGAAAAAGGCGGAAGCGCTTGCCGTGGAGTGTATCGTCAGAGGATATATATCCGGTTCCGGATGGCTGGAATACCAGTCCAAGGGCAATATATGCGGCATTTCTCTCCCGACCGGACTCAAGGAATCCGAGAAATTATCCACCCCTCTCTTCACCCCGTCGACCAAGGCCGAAGAAGGCCTCCATGACGAGAACATCTCTTTTAAAAAGGCCGCCGAAATCCTCGGAAATACGAGGGCGGAAGAGGTTCGTGAACTCAGTCTCAAGATTTACAATGCCGGCAGGGACTATGCCTCTCAGAAGGGCATCATCATCGCCGACACCAAATTCGAATTCGGAATAACCGGCGACCGCCTCATTCTCATTGACGAGGTCCTGACACCGGATTCATCCAGATTCTGGCCCATGGATCACTATCAACCCGGCGGTCCTCAGAAGAGCTTTGACAAGCAATTTTTGAGGGATTATCTGAACGGCCTCGACTGGCCGAAAGCCCCCCCACCGCCCAAGCTCCCGCCTGACATCATCGACAAAACCAGAGAAAAATACCTGGAGGCCCTGGAACGGCTGACCGGGCACGGGTTGGACTAGTTCCATTGGCAACCTAAATCCAGGCCCAATGAGTGCCTATCCAGAAATGAAAACCAATTTAAACATCGAATGTCGAACTAGCCACCGCAGAATCATGAAGTGGTCCATTCGACGTTCGGTATTTCCTGTTCAATATTCTTAGGTTTTAAAAAGTTATATCACGGATAAAAACCGGAGGATAAGAGCCCCACAAAAATGACCCGAAAGAGTAAAAAACAACCCAAGAAACCTTCTTTAGCCCACCTTGACAAAGACACCGCCGATGCTTAACGTATTTCATGGTTGCAGCTTATGTATCACTTTGAAATTACAGCTGTTCATCTTGCAAATTCGACGATAGGAAAAATTGAGGACAAAACATGAGCAAGAAAGGAAATAAGGAAACCTTAAAAGACAAACCCTCCAAGGACGATAAGGACATCATCATCGACATCAATCGCGATGCGGCTGAAAAGGATCAAGAGGAAAAAGACAAACCGCTTGAGGAAATGACGAAGGCGGAATTGACTGAAAAGGTCAAGGAACTTGAGCAGGAAAAACACACGAATTTCGACCTCTACCTGCGGGCGCAGGCGGAGATGGAAAATATAAAAAAAAGAGTCAGAAAGGAAAAGGAAGACTGGCTCAAATATGCAAACGAAACCGTTATCAAAGAGATGTTGCCGGTTTTGGACAATCTGGAACATACAATATCCCATTCTAATAGTAATGGTTCTATTGATGCCCTCAGAGAAGGCATTGAGCTCACCCTCAAGGGGCTGAAAGATACCCTTAAGAAGTCGGGAGTGGAAGATGTGAAGGCACAGGGCGAGGCCTTTGATCCTTGTTTCCATGAGGCCGTCTCTGAAATCGAAGACAAGAGCGTAAAACCCGGTATGGTGGTCCATGAACTTCAAAAGGGCTATACCCTTAATCAGCGTTTGATTCGCGCCGCTATGGTGGTTGTTAGCAGAGGAGGAGAAGACGGCACAACCGACCACGATAAAAGCACTGAAAAAGCATGTGAAGAATAATAGTGTGTGACTATTTTTAAGGAGGTTAAGATGGGGAAAATTATAGGAATTGATCTTGGGACCACAAATTCGTGTGTCGCAGTGATGGAAGGGGGAGACCCTGTTGTTATCACCAATGCGGAGGGAAGCAGGACAACGCCGTCCATCGTTGCCTTCAGCGATAAGGGGGAAAGGTTGGTAGGTCAGATTGCCAAAAGGCAGGCTATCACCAATCCGGATAACACGATATTCGGCGTCAAGAGGCTTATAGGGCGCAAATATGATTCTCCTGAAATCCAGAAGGACACCAAAGTGCTCCCTTATAAGATTCTAAAGGCGGACAACGGGGACGCACAGTTGGAGGCAAGGGGGAAGGGTTACAGCCCTGCGGAGATTTCCTCCATGGTCCTGGTGAAGATGAAACAGACAGCCGAGGATTATCTGGGAGAAACGATCACCGATGCGGTGATTACCGTCCCCGCCTATTTTAATGACAGCCAGCGACAGGCGACCAAGGACGCAGGTCGTATTGCCGGTCTCAACGTACAAAGGATTATCAACGAACCGACCGCCGCTTCCCTGGCTTACGGGGCCGACAAAAAGGGAGACAAAAAGATTGCTGTATTCGATCTCGGTGGCGGCACCTTTGATATCTCCATCCTAGAAATCGGCGAAGGGGTCTTTGAGGTCAAGTCCACGAATGGCGATACTCATTTGGGCGGGGAGGATTTCGATCTAAAAATCGTCGATTTTCTTGCAGACGAATTCAAAAAAGACCAGGGCATTGATCTGAGGTCCGACAAAATGGCCCTGCAGAGGCTGAAAGAGGCGGCTGAAAAGGCCAAGATGGAGCTATCGAGTTCACAGGAGACGGATATCAATCTCCCGTTCATTACCGCAGACGCCAGCGGCCCAAAACATTTGAATGTTAAACTTTCCAGGGCCAAGTTAGAGTCCCTGGTAGATGACCTCATTGACAGGGTGATCGGTCCCTGCAACACAGCCCTTCGGGATTCCGGCCTAAAGGCCAATGAAATTAACGAGATCCTTCTGGTCGGAGGGATGACGCGGATGCCCAAGGTTCAGGAAAAAGTCAAAGAGGTATTCGGCAAAGAACCCAGCAAGGGCGTCAATCCGGACGAAGTGGTTGCCATCGGCGCAGCTATCCAGGGCGGCGTGCTCAAGGGGGAAGTGAAGGACGTGCTTCTTCTGGATGTTACCCCACTTTCTCTGGGGATCGAAACCTTGGGTGGTGTCTTCACCAAATTGATTGAGAAGAATACCACTATCCCTACCAAAAAAAGCCAGATTTTTTCCACGGCCGCCGACAATCAGCCTGCCGTGGAGATTCACGTGCTTCAGGGCGAACGCGAAATGGCCGCTTACAACAAAACCCTCGGCCGTTTCCAGCTCATGGGCATTCCCCCCGCGCCCAGGGGGATTCCTCAGGTCGAGGTCACCTTCGATATTGATGCCAACGGCATCGTAAACGTTTCCGCAAAGGATATGGGTACGGGCAAAGAGCAATCCATCAAGATCACCGCATCGAGCGGTCTGTCCGAGGAGGAGATTCAGCAACTCGTCAAAGATGCAGAAATGCACGGCGAAGAGGATCGAAAACGGCGAGAATTGGTGGATGCAAAAAACATGGCGGATTCCTTGATCTATTCCACGGAGAAATCCACCAAGGAAGCAGGGGACAAGCTTGATGCCTCCTCGAAGGCCGGTATCGATCAGGCTATCGAGAACCTGAAAAAGGCCATGGAAACGGACAATGTCGATGAAATCAAACGACTCACGGACGAATTGACCCAGGCCTCCCATAAACTGGCCGAGGCCATGTATGCCCAGGCCTCCCAGCAGCAGGCCCAACAGGATGGCGCCGGAGGACCGGAGGCCGGAGGAGAACCGCCGAAAGACGACGATGTCGTTGACGCAGACTTTGAGGAAGTGAATAAGTGATTTTTAAACTCTCGCGAGTTATAAGGGCTGTCTCCATCTCTGTGATGGGGATGGCCTTTTTTTTGTCGGCCTGCCAGGCCCCCAGGGTCGTTGAAAAAGCACCTGAGCCTGTCGAAGAAACGGCTCAGAGTTTATTTCTTCGAGCTGAAGAGGCCTTTCAGGCCGGTCTGCAAGAGGAAGCTCTGCAGGGCTATACGCTCTACCTTCAAAAATATTCCGGAGACAAAGATGCCGGAACGGCCCTTTACCAGATAGCCTGGCTGCGCTACAGCGGTTCTCAATATGAAGAGGCCATAGATCTTTTCCAGAGGATGATCAGAGACTATCCGGATCACCCTAACCTGCCGTCGGCACATTACAACATTACGGCACTCCACTATCGCCTTGGACAGTACGAACAATCAAAAATGGCGGCCATGGAATGGCTTTTAAAATATCCGGACCACTCCTTAAAAGGAGACATTTTCGATCTTCTTGGAAAAAATGCCATGGCATTGGGGAAAGACGCGAGGGCCCTCTACTGGTGGATCAAGGCGGACGAGGTGTTACGAGACAAGCAAATCGACAGGGATGAAATCGCCGAAAGGATCATCGGTATTATCCAGGCAGTCTCACCGGAGGCCCTCCGGGAAATGGTGAACTATGCGAGCGAGAGCCCCTACGCCCCTTTTGTTTACCACAGACTGGCTTCCGTCTACATCGAGGATCATGATTTCGAAAGTGCCAGAGAAATGGCCATGGCTCTGATTCGGTCCACACCCGAACAGGCCTGGGTGACCCTGGGCCGTGAGATCTTGGACAGGATAGAGAAGAACCTCTCGGTAAGACCTGAGGTCATAGGGTGTCTTCTGCCCCTCAGTGGTCCCTTTTCTATTTATGGACAGGAGGTTCTGAACGGCATTCAACTGGGTATGGGGCTCTTCGACGAATTTGATGATCAGCGAATTGAATTAATCATTAAGGACACGGCCGGTCATACGGAAAAGGCCGTTTCCCATGTCGATGATCTTGTCGAAAGAGGCAAAGTCTTGGCCATTATCGGCCCCCTGACCAGCAAAACCGCCAAGGCCGCGGCCCAAAGGGCTCAGGAACTCGGAGTACCTATCATCACACTCACCCAGATGGACGGCATCACATCCATGGGTGAGATGGTCTTTCGAAATTTCCTCACGCCTTCAAAAGAAGTAAAAAGGCTGACGGAAAAGGCCGTCAACGAAATGGGCATAACCCGATTCGGTATTCTCTATCCGGACAACACCTACGGTCGTTTTATGATGGACAGCTTCTGGGACGGATTGGAAATCATGGGCGGCACGGTGACGGCCGTGGAATCTTATGAACCCGGGGAAACCGACTTTGCCTCCCAGGTCAAAAAAATGGTAGGGCTCTATTACCCGAGACCGGAATCCGTGAAGCAGAGGCTCATGGAAATGAAGGCCATAAGGGGTGAAGAAGAAGGTCAAGAAAAATCTGAAAAATCTAAAGAAGAGAATGAAGAAGAGGAACCGGAACCCATTGTGGATTTCGACGCCGTATTTATTCCCGACAACTACCGGCAGGTGGCCCTCATAGCTCCCCAATTCCCCTTTCATAGTGTGTTCAAGGTTCGTTTCCTGGGGACGAGCCTCTGGCAATCCCCGGAACTTATTGCCCAGGCGGGCGAGTACCTCCAGGGAGCCGTCTTCCCCACAGGCTTCTACACGGATGCAGAATCCGAACAAATCAGGGACTTCGTTGAAGTTTACCGAGACAGCTTTGATACCGGGCCCGGGATCCTCGCCGCGACGGGCTATGACACCATCAGATTCCTAAAGTCCTTGACAAAAATGGGAGGGATTCGTTCCAGAAAGGATTTCCGTGAGAGGCTCCTTTCCAGGGACGGGTTTTACGGCGTTACGGGCGAAATCGCCTTTGATGATCAGGGTGAAGTTATCAAAGACCCTACGCTGCTGACTGTTTCCGGTCGTTTTCTTGGCATCCTTCCCTAATTTTCATCCGGATAGGAGCTTATGCCCCATCCTCCTTCAGGGCCTCTTCCGAAGCCTTTTTCTTTGCGGCAAACCTGGCGATATAGATACTGATTTCGTACAAAATAATTAGGGGGCCCGCCATCATGGTCTGGGTGACAACGTCCGGAGGCGTCAGTATAGCGGCCATCACAAAGGTCATAAGAATCGCGTACTTTCGCTTTTTTCTCAGGAAATCGCTGGTCACCAGTCCCATTCTGGCCAGAAAAAAGACCACCACCGGCAGCTCAAAAATAATGCCGAAGGCAAAGAGAAGTTTGATGGCAAAAGAGAAGTACAGTTTAACGGAGGGAAGAGCCTGTATGTAGTCATTGGCAAACCCCATGAAAAACTTGAAACCGAAGGGAAAGACCACAAAGTACCCGAAAAGGCTGCCGCCCACAAAAAGAATCGTGGAAAAAATGACGAAGGGGATGGCGTATCTCTTTTCATTTTTATAGAGTCCGGGAGCGATGAACATCCAGATTTGATAAAAAATGAAGGGTGCGGCGAGTAGGATGCCTGCCACAAATGCCGTTTTAAGATAGGTGAAAAACATCTCGGGAAGGCTTGTGAAGATAAGCCGGTCCCCCTCCGGCATATTTTTTTTAAGGGGTAAAACCAGGACACGAAACATCCTTTCCGAAAAAAAATAGCAAACACCGAAGCCGATGCCCGCCGCAATGGCGGAGGCAATCAGCCGTTTTCTCAATTCTTCCAGGTGGCTGAGAAAGGGCTGTTTCTCCTCACTCTCCATGTATTTTTGTCCCCTCGGCCCCGTTTTCGTTGACATTCGGATCCTTTTCCTCGGCAACCTCCCGGGATTCCAGGTTATCCGGGAAATCTTCCGGTTCCGGTTCTTCCGCTTCTTCCGGTTGTGGATATTCGAGGTCCATGGGCCTCTCGATCCCGCTTATGGAATCAGTCAGATCTCTCTTCACTTCTTCTATATCTTCATCCAGATCCAGGCTGTCCTTGATCTCCTGAGTTGCTTTTCGGAACTCCGCCATACCCTTGCCCAGGGCCCTCGCAAGGTCGGGCAGTTTGCTCGGACCAATCACAATGAGTGCGATGGCCATGATAATAATCAATTCTGGCAATCCGATACCGAACATCGTTACCTCCCGGGAAAGACGCTGCTGGATACTACAAATCTATGATCATCCCGATCTCATCACAATCGGGGAATTTGGGACACTTCAGGCAATCGGCCCACACTTTGTGGGGAAGGCTTGATTTCTCCACCTCCGTAAATCCCAACTTAGAGAAAAAACCGGTGACATAAGTGAGTGCAAAGGCCCTGTTTAGACCCAAGCTGCGAGCCTCATCCAAGCAGGTCTCCACGAGTTCCGCACCGAGACCTTTCCCCTGATGGCCCTCCGTAACGGCTAGAGATCTGACCTCACCAAGATCCTCCCAACATACGCCCAGAGCACACGCCCCGAGAATAGAATCCATCGACCCATTCTCGCATACCACAAAAAAATCCCGCAAATGATCATAGAGTTCGCTGATGGGTCTTGCCAACAACAAACCCTGATTCCCATAATGACCCAAGAGCTTATGGATGGACTTAATATCTCCGATGACTGCCTTTCTGATCATCATATTATTCAACCTTTTTAACAAAACCTTCCAATCCTGATTTCTTCCGGATTTTCACAGCGTACAGGGCGGCATCCTCCCTGTTCCCGAATTTGCCGCAACTGATGCGATAGTAGGTTTTTCCATTGATCCTGGCAGTCTTGTAAGTAGCTTTATACCCGCGGTTGCCCAACTGCCTGACCATCTTTTCCGCCCCGACCCTGTCTGTAAGTGAAGCAAGCTGAACGGTGAATTGAATGTTGTCTCCCACCGGTTGAGGGGGTTTTTGTACTGTCTGCGGTGGATGCCACCGTTCCTTTTTTGTCGAATTTATTTTGCCCGATCCGATGCCTGTTTCGATTTTCTTCTCACGGGCGGGCCCGGTATCCTTTTTGGGGTGCCACTTTTTCTTGGCCTCGTCCCTTTTGCTGGAAAGTTTTTCGTAAAAGGCCAGCTTGGGATCTGAATCGGATTTCCGGGAAACTGCCGATTTACGATCGTCATCATCACTGACCATTTTCTGGAGTCTACTGATCTGCCCTTTGAGGTCTGTCAGGGCGGTCACGGCTCCGGGCAAAAAACCTCTCCCTACAAAAATCCCCAACACAAAGATCCAGGCCAGGAGAAAAAAAAGACCGAATACCCAAAGGACCATTGAAAACGGCGCCAATTCAAATTTAAAGGTCTTCCAGCCCTTTCTCTTGGATTTAGATCCTTTTGTGACCATCTCTCACACTGCCCTGCCTACATCCTCTCCGGAGCAGAAACGCCAAGAAGATCGAGCCCTTTATTTATTACTGTCCGTATCCCCTCCACCAGGAAGAGTCTTGCCTGGCTCAGGACTGAATCCGAATTGACGATACGATTTTCAGGGACCTTGGTCCCCAGGTTAAAGTACCGGTGAAAGGAAGAGGCCAGTTCCGTCAGATAATAGGTGAGCCGATGGGGTTCAAAATTAAGGGAGATTTCCTCGAGTAAGGCCGGGAACTCGGCCATAAGCCTGATCAATGCAAGTTCCTCATCCAAAACCAACCGATCGAGAATCCCATCGGGCCTTTCGGGTAATGAAACGCCTTCGGTCGCGGCTTTTCTGAAGATACTCGAAATGCGTGCATGCGCATATTGGACATAAAAGACCGGATTGTCGCTATCCGCTTTCTTGACGAGGTCCACGTCAAAGTCAACCGGGGAATCATGGTTTTTGGTCAGGAAAACATATCGGGCCGCGTCCACCCCGACCTCATCCATCACCTCCCTGAGCGACACAAATCGCCCGGACCGTTTGGACATCTTGATTTCCCGGCCCTCTTTCCAGAGCTTCACGAGTTGGATGAGTAACACGGAGAGCCAATCCTTATCAATGCCGTGGGTCTGAAGAGCGGCTTTCATCCTCGGGACATAGCCGTGATGATCGGCCCCCCATATATTCACGGCCTTGGTAAATCCCCGCCTCCATTTGTCGATGTGATAAGAGATATCCGTGGCAAAATAGGTATACTGACCGCCCTGCTTCCTGATCACGCGGTCCTTGTCATCCTCGAAAACAGAGGTCTTGATCCACAGGGCACCGTCCTTTTCATAGAGTTGTCCTTTTTGCTCGGCCAGTTCAAGACTTTCATCCAGAAGGCCTGAGGCATACAGATCACTCTCACTGTACCATACGTCAAAGGTGACCCTGAAATCGGCGAGATCCCTTTTGATCTCCTCGAGCATCCGCTTCTTTCCCTTTTCAGTGCAAAGGGTGACGGCTTCCTCCATTCCCATGGAAGCGAGATCGACTTCCCGCGAAATTTCCTGAGCCAGGTCCATAATATAGTCCCCAAAGTACCCATTCTCCGGAAACGGATACTCGGGTTCGCTCATCTGCTTCCAGCGACTGTAAATGGATTCCCCCAGAAGCCTTATCTGCAGACCCGCGTCATTGAGGTAAAACTCGCGTCCCACATCATACCCGGTAAAGGAAAGAATCCGGCAAAGGGTGTCGCCCAGGGCCGCCCCGCGCCCGTGCCCCAGATGAAGAGGCCCGGTGGGATTGGCGCTTACAAATTCAATCATGACCTTTTGATTTTGACCCAGATCACTTCGCCCATATTGCTCTCCCTGCTCAAGGATATGAGCCAAAAGCCTCTGCCATTCCTGTCTCTTTATCGTGAAATTAATAAAACCCGGGCCCGCTATCTCGACCTTTTCCAAAAAATCCCCATCGTTTTCCAGCTTTTCAACGATGGCTGCAGCGATATCCAGCGGCCTGCGCCTCTGGGAGGAAGCGAGGGTTAGGGGTAGATTTGTGGCGAAATGACCGTGGTCCGGATTGTTGGGGACCTCTATAACATAATACGGCAGTGCCGTTTGATTCAAAGTTCCTTCGGTAAAACACCGTTTGAGTGTGGCATTTAGAACATGATCCAGCTTTTTTTTCATAATACGCATTCCTTGACATGACTGTGACCCTTAGGGGTGATCATCGTGATCCTCCCTGGTGGCCATAAACTCATAAATATATCTGATGTTCCCGGCCATATCAACCATTATGTGCCCCTTGTGCAAAGAGGCCCTTTCCTAAAGGCAGCGCGAGGTTGACACCGAAACCGCTTCTCTTTATGATGAATCAATTCTGTGAGGTCGTTTGAGGATCAGGGAGATACCTCAATTTTTTTTAAGGTGGACGATAATCACCATGAGAACGCTTATATGTTTGTTCGGGTTGGTCCTCGTCTTGGAGGGCCTCCCCTATTTCGCTTTTCCCGATAAGATGAAAAAATGGATGAAAACCGTCCAGGAATTATCCGATTCACGCCTGCGTATCATGGGTTTCATGGCTATGTGCACAGGGTTGATCATCGCCTATTTTTTCAAAGAATAAAATCGTTTGACTTTAAACCTTATTTTATTTAAGTTACGCCTTTTAAACTAGTATTATTAAATGTTTAACATCGAGGATTATAATTATGACCTGCCGGAGGACCTCATTGCCCAGGTCCCGGCCCCTGCCCGTGACAATTCCCGTCTTCTCGCCGTAAAACGTGACACGGGAACGATTTCCGATCATCATTTTTTGGACCTCCCCCGTCTTTTAAAATCCGGGGACCTCCTGGTGATCAATAACACAAGGGTAATACCGGCAAGGCTTTTTGGTCACAAGGCGAGCGGCGGGTTGATCGAGGTTTTGGTTCTCGAACATTTTGATGAAGAGGACTCGGCGTCCAATACCCGATGGTGTTTACTGAAAGCCTCCAAACGCCCCAAAAAAGGGACCCAACTGTTCTTTGATGGCGGTATTTCCGGGCTTGTGGAAGACATTGGGAAAGACGGTCTTGTTCGGATCGCCTTCCAGGGAAAGGCATCCATCGACACCGTCCTTGACGCCGAAGGCATCATGCCTTTGCCTCCTTATATAAAAAGGACGAGAGACGACGGTCATCTGCAACTGGACAGGGAAAGATACCAGACCATCTTTTCAAGGACAAAAGGGGCCGTAGCCGCCCCGACCGCCGGTCTTCACTTTACCGAACCGCTCATAAAGAGGTTGAAAGAATCAGGCATAGGTCTCGCGGAATTGACCCTTCATGTGGGGCACGGAACCTTTAAGCCGGTCAGGACAAAAGATATCAGGGAACACCAACTGGGAGAAGAGCGTTTCATGATTAGCGGAGAAACGGCCGATGCCGTTAACCGCTGCAAAAAAGAAGGCAGGCGTGTTATTGCCGTCGGGACGACCGTTGTCAGGACATTGGAAACTCTGGCCGGCCCGGGAGGGAGGATCTCTCCCGGTACAGGAAAAACGGAACTCCTTATCACTCCGGGATACGAGTTCAAGGTCATTGACGGCATGATCACCAACTTTCACCTTCCCAAATCTTCCCTTCTTTTTCTGGTATCGGCCTTCGCAGAACTTGAGCTGATCAGGAAGGCCTATGCATGGGCCGTTGAGAAGAAGTACAGATTTTACAGTTATGGAGATGCGATGTTGATTCGGTAAGGCCGTCTTGTAAACGGCCCGGAAAAAACAAGGATCATTTCGGCCCGCTTTCGGCTCTTCGGCCTGACTTGCCCGGGCGGTCGTTTTTTAATGTTCCGGGTAGGCTAATTTTACAAAAAAATCAAGCATAACAAAGAAGTCATTACCACTTTGGATTTTAGGGTTTTACATAAAGACGGCGCGGGACGACCGAAGATAGGTGAAATCAGTACCCCGCACGGCCATTTTGAAACACCGGTATTCATGCCTGTCGGCACTCAGGGCTCCGTGAAGGCACTTTCTCCGGAAGACTTGGAAGAGATTGGTGCGAGGATTATTTTGTCCAACACCTATCACCTCTATCTCAGACCGGGTCACGGCCTCATTGAAAAACTCGGCGGTCTCCACCGTTTTATGAACTGGTCCAGGCCGATTTTAACGGACAGCGGTGGGTTTCAGGTCTATAGTCTGTCCAGACTCCGGACCATATCCGACGAGGGTGTCACCTTCCAGTCCCATCTGGATGGTTCGACACACTTCATAGGCCCGAAAGAGGCCATGGCGATTCAGCAGGCTCTCGGGAGCGACATCATGATGGCCTTTGACGAATGTGCCCCCTATCCGGCCGATCATGAATACGTTGAAAATTCCGTCAGATTGACCAGTCTGTGGGCCGAACGATGTCTTGAGCACAAAAAAAACAACCGTCAGGCCCTTTTTGGTATCGTCCAGGGCGGGGTGTATAGGGACCTCAGAGAGAAGAGCGCCAGGGATCTGGTGGCGATGGATTTTGATGGATACGCCCTGGGAGGTCTTTCCGTCGGGGAGGATATGGAAACGAGACTAAGGGTGATCAAGGAGGCCATCCCCTTTCTTCCCGAGGACAAACCGGTCTATCTCATGGGTGTAGGGAAACCCGAAGATATTGTGGAAGCGGCGCTCCTGGGTGTGGATATGTTCGATTGTGTCATGCCCACCCGAAATGCCAGAAACGGGACGCTTTTTACCGGAAAGGGCAAGGTCGTGATTAAGAATGCCCGTTACACGGATGATACCGGACCGGTCGAAGAAGGCTGTAATTGTTACACCTGCACTCATTTTTCCAGGGCCTACCTGAGGCACCTTTTTATGGCCAGGGAAATCCTGGCTTACAGGCTGAACACGATTCACAATCTGTCTTATTACATGCGCCTGATGTCAGAGATAAGGGAGGCGATCCGCAACGGTACATTGGAAGAATTCAGGGACGGGTTCTATAAACAACGAAATTAAAATAATAGCGATATGAAACGTTGAGTGCCTGAACGGTCGGGTGATAGATGAAGAAAAGGAGAGTCTTCAAAAAATAACCCGTCATAGATATTCGCCATTCGGCAACTCAACCATCCAACCACTCAAACAAACCAAATGGAGGTTTCAGAATGGATTTTTTAGCATATGCCATGGGAACGGGCGGCACAGGTGGCGGCGGCCAGGGGGGAGGCCTGGGTGCCTTCGTGCCTCTCATTATCATGTTTGCAATCTTTTATTTTCTTCTCATTCGCCCTCAACAAAAAAAGGCGAAAGCGCACCGGGCCATGCTCTCATCCGTCAAAAAAGGAGACAAGGTGGTCAGCTCCGGGGGGCTTCACGGCGTGGTGACGGGTATCTCCGATGAGGTGGTGACCATTGAAATCGCCCCAAAGGTGAGGGTCAAGATATCGCGGGGGTCCATTGGCGGCGTCGTTCGAAAAACGGACGCCAGTCCCCAATAAGCAAAGACAAGGTCTGTGCCCGCAGCAGGCGGGACAAAGGAGTGAACAGTGCCGAAGAATTTAAACTGGCGCGGTGCCATTGCAGCTTTTTTTATTCTGGCGGCTTTCCTGTATCTGATGCCCTCCCTAAGTGGAGATCTGCCGCCATGGTGGTCGGGGTTCTTGCCCCAGGATAAAATCCATCTCGGTCTTGACCTTCAGGGAGGGATGCATCTCGTCCTGGAAGTGGAAGCCAAAAAAGCGGTGGAAAGCAGTCTGGAGAGGGTTGTGGAAGACCTGAAACATGACCTGCGAAGCAAAAAAATCCGGTATATGGAACTGAAGCGAAGCAGTGGTGAGGGGATTGACATTACCCTCATGAGGGATGACGACACAGAGCAATTCCGGAATCTGATCAGCAGGAGCTATACCGATTTCGGAATCAAGGAAACGACCGGAGAGGGAAAGGGATCTGCCTTCCAGCTCATCTTGGATTCCAAGGCAAAGACGCACACGATGAAGATGGCCACGGACCAGGCCATTGAAACCATCCGAAACCGGGTGGATGAGTTCGGGGTCAGCGAACCGGATATCAGGCCTCAGGAAAACTTCAGAATTCTGATTCAGCTCCCTGGCATTCAAGATCCCAAAAGAGCGATCGAACTGATCGGTAAAACGGCGCTCCTGGAGTTCAAATTGGTTGACGAAGAAAACAGTCTGGAAGAAGCCTTGAAGGGAAACATGCCGCCAGGAAGCGAGATCCTGAAACAGTTGCTGATCGACTCCGGCACCCAGGCAAAAAGGGAAATTCCCTTCCTATTAAAACGCCGGACACTTCTTACGGGAGAATACCTCACCGACGCAAAGGTGCAGATCGACACCCAGTACAGTGAGCCCTATGTCTCCATTTCCTTTGATGCCCGCGGAGCCCGGCTCTTTGAACGCATTACAGGGGATAACGTCGGGAAGAGACTGGCCATCGTGCTCGACAACCATGTATATTCCGCCCCCGTAATCCGGGATAAAATCGCCGGCGGCAAGGCTCAAATCACCGGCTCTTTTACTATGGAGGAGGCCCGGGATCTGGCTATTGTCCTGAGAGCCGGCGCGCTTCCGGCTCCTGTGAAGATATTGGAGGAGAGGACCGTAGGACCGTCCCTTGGGAAAGACTCCATAGACAAGGGATTCAAATCCATGGTCATTGGAGGCGCAGTCGTCATCCTGTTCATGATCATCTACTATGGTCTGTCGGGGCTGGTTGCCGACATGGCGCTTTTTCTCAACATCCTCTTTATCATGGCCGGTCTGGCCTTTTTCGGCGCGACACTGACATTACCCGGTATTGCCGGTATCATTCTGACCATCGGTATGGCGGTAGATGCCAATGTCCTTGTCTTTGAGCGAATCCGAGAGGAGCTACGGCTTGGAAAACCTCCGCGGGCGGCTATCGGAGGAGGGTACAGCAAAGCCATCGTGACTATTCTCGATGCCAACGTGACGACCTTTATCGCGGCCCTTGTCCTGTTTCAGTTCGGGACGGGACCTATCAGGGGGTTCGCCGTCACACTCAGTATCGGCATCGTGGCCAGTTTTGTCACCGCCGTGTTTATGACTCGTATCGTATTTGACTATTTTTTTGTCGTTCGAAAGTGGAAAAGGCTAAACATTTGATAGTCTCAAAAGACATTCTGGATCGTAATTGTGACTTAGTGCCCATTCAGAAACCAAATGCAGGCGCTGACGTGGTTTCCAGAACGGTAACTATTTAAAAGGCAGGTACTTATATGGAATTTATCAAACCGGGGATCAATATTGATTTTATCGGGAAAAGAAAAATTGCCCTGACCCTTTCGTTGGCTGTCATCTTGACCACCATTATCCTGCTTATTTGGAGAGGCGGGCCCAACTATGGCGTGGATTTTTCCGGCGGTATCCTCATTCAGGTCAAGCTGGAGGAAAAGCAAAGTCCTTCGGATATCAGAAAGGCCCTTGAAGCCATTCAACTCCAGGACAGTATCATTCAGGAATTCGGAGAGGAAGGCCAATTCGAATATTTGATCAGGGTCAGGAGTACAGAAATTCAATTGGCGGGACTGGACGAAAGCGTCAAACAGGCACTCATCTCCCATTTCAATAAGGGGGCGGATATCAGACGGGTGGAAATGGTTGGCCCCAAGGTCGGCAAGGATCTCAGACAAAAGGCCCTCTTTGCCATTTTCTACGCCATCCTCTTCATAGCCATTTATATTTCAGGACGATTTGAACACCAGTGGCTCATGAGCATTATCATGGCCCTGTCCCTTGCTCTGGTCGTGTACATCGCCTCCAGCGCCGGGATCAGCGTCACATGGTTGATCCTGATCGCACTCTTGGTCACCCTCGGTCTATGCTGGTTTCTCAGATTAAAATATGCCATGGGGGCCATCATCGCCCTGATTCACGATGTCACCATTACCGTTGGGGCCTTCGCCCTGACGGACCGAGAGATCTCACTGTCTATCATTGCGGCTTTTTTGACGATTGTCGGCTATTCTCTGAACGACACGATCGTCGTCTTTGATCGAATCAGGGAAAATTTGAGCCGTTTCCGCAGGCGCGGCTTTGAAGAGGTCATGAACGCCAGCATCAACGAGACCCTGAGCAGAACCATCCTTACATCCACAACGACGCTTATTGTCGTTGTCGCCCTGTTCGTCCTTGGCGGCGGCGTGATCCACGATTTCGCCTTTGCCCTCTTGATCGGAGTCATTGTAGGAACCTATTCATCTGTTTTTGTGGCGAGCCCCATATTGTTGGTTTTTCAGGGCCGGTTCGCTGAAAAGCCTAAAATCAAAAAAGGTTCACATTAACAAGGTATGGTGATTGGTTAGAAAAAGGAAAAAAAAACCTCGACCCAAAAGAGCCGCCTTGTGGCTATTTTTCATTTTCCTGGTGGGGGCCTCAGCACTTATTTGGTGGCTTTGGCCCCACCTCTTCCCTCCTTCTCCTCAGTTCAACTTTCTTTTAATAGAAAAGGACGGCCAGGCCCTGAAACTCCTGAAAGGCGAGGTCCTGCACATTAATCCTCGAGACAGATTCAGGATCAAAAAAATTTCATCCAACCGTTTTTTAAGTCAAGGGTTCCGGCTCTATGCCGCCGAATTCGATATTAATGCCTTCCTTCATGCTGAACCGATCGTCTCTGATTTTTTACCTCAAGGGGATATTTTCAACCGTCACGACATAAGCGTGGAGGTGAAGTATCGCAGTCGGACCCTGGGTCATGTGACTCTCCGGGTCGAACCCGACCTGGAGGACTGGTTGGCCAAGGCCGATAGGACCATTGACAAGGGGCGAAAAATTGCCCTCCTGGAAAAAGCCCTGACCTTTACGCCAGATGATGACGTCCGTTTGAAAAAAAAATTGATCGACGCCTACAAATCCCATGGCCAATGGCCGCAAGCCGCAGCGATGTTGGAAAAAATGGCTGGGAAAACACCCGATGAAAAGATCCTGAATGATCTACTCGGCGTCTATGAGGCCATGCCCGATCAGAAGGGTATTGTTTCGGTCATGCGACGTTTGATCAAGCGGAATCCCAAGGATGCGGAACTAAAAATTCGCCTGGCCAATGTGTTGGAAGAGTCCGGGAAATTGGCGGAAGCCGGCCTCGCTTATGAAGCGGCGTTAAAAGACATGGGCAAAGAGAAAAGCGCACCCCTTTACAAAACCCTGGGATATCTCTACACGCGGACCGATCAACCCCAAAAGGCCGTCTCTTCCTACCTAAAGGCCCTTGAGCTGGATCCATCAGACGCCAATCTCTATTATAACCTTGCAAACCTCTATAAAAAATCGGGACAGCAGCGCAAAGCAGATGTTTATCTCGCAAAGGCCCTGAGTTTGAAGTCGGAAGATATGGAGGGACGTTTAAGCCTTTCGGAAAGACTCATTAAAACAGGGAAACTGACGCAGGCCGAAGCCTATCTCAATGACGTTCTCAAAAAAAATCCTGACTCACGCGAGGCCCTCATACTCCTGTTGGCCATTGCGGAAAAACGCCGGGACAAAGGGGCACTCTTGAGTCTTTATAAAAAGATTCATGCCCTTGACCCTAAAAACGACACCGTCATTTACAACCTGGGGGCGCTTGAATATGAGGCCGGCCGCCTGAAGAAGAGCATACCCTATTTCAAAAAATATCTGGCCATCCATCCCAAAGACAAGGAAAGCCATGCCTTTCTATTTGACATCTACAAGCGGCTAAAACAGAAAAAGGCCGCCCTCTATGAGGCTCAGGCCCTCATCTCCTTAGATCCAAAGGACAAAACGCCTTACTATTACATGATTGAATCTTTGAACGAGAGCGGCGATTACAAAAAATTGATCGATATCACGCAAAAGGGACTGAAAAGTCATCCCGGCGATATGGATCTGAGAGAATACCTGGTCCTCGCCTACTTGAAAACGGGAAAAGAGACCCGGGCCTTTCAAGAAATACAAAAAATTCTGAAGACCCGCCCCAAAGATGTGCCCTTGCTTTTGCAGGCCGCGACGCTTCAAGAAAAAAAGGGGGACTCGCAAGACGCCCTCAAGACATATCAAAGGATCCTGGAGATTTCTCCCGGCCATCAGGAAGCCAAGGCAGCCTACATTAGGCTTTTGCTCCAGAGGGCTGACGACCTTGAGGAACAAGAAAAATTAAACGAAGCTCTCGATATCTACAAAAAAATCCTGGAGATTTCTCCCGGCCAGGAAGAGGCTGAAGAATCCTATCTCAGGCTGCGGTTAGAGGTGTTACCAGGTGAAGCGGAAAACCAATAAACCCCATTATCAAGTGACCGCCGGACTCATTTGGCGGAATAGCAGGGTATTGATTACCAAACGTCCCGAAGGGACCCATTTGGCGGGGTTTTGGGAATTCCCGGGAGGCAAGCAGGAACCTTATGAGACCCTGGATGAATGTCTGGTAAGGGAACTCAAGGAAGAACTGGGGATCACCGTCCGAACGGACAAACACCTGCTCACGGTCGAGCATGAGTACGAGGACAAGGTCATTACCCTTCACGTTTTCTACTGCCGTGACATGAAAGGTCGGCCCGCGACCCTGGAGGGTCAGGAATTCAGATGGGTCCATCCCGACGACCTCTCCAACTATACCTTCCCGCCCCCCGACAAGGTCGTCATTGAGACCCTGAGTTCCCGGGGTCAGCCCCCTGAGAACTCATTCACTTAGAGAAACGTAAGGACTAACATGTTAAAGGATTTAGTCAGAAAAACGAGAAGTTGCCGCAGGTTTTATGAAGACTATGGGATTTCCGGGGAAACCCTCAGGGAACTGGTGAATCTGGCCAGGCTCTCAGCCTCCGCGGCCAATCGTCAGCCACTCAGGTATGTGTTGTCTGCCGACAGGAAAAGAAACGACCTCATCTTCCCCAAACTTGCCTGGGCCGGATACCTGAAGGACTGGGGCGGGCCTGAAAAGGGAGAACGGCCCTCGGCTTATATTATTGTCCTCGGGGATAAGGAGATTTCCGAATCCTTCGGGTGTGATCACGGAATCGCCACCCAAAACATTCTCCTGGGGGCCACCAGCCGAGGGCTGGGCGGTTGTATCGTGGGCGCGGTAGAAAGACGGGGCCTTCGGAGGGATTTATCGATTCCCGACCGGTACGAAATCCTCCATGTCATTGCCCTGGGAAAACCCGGGGAAACCATTGCGCTGGAAAATGTCGGTCCCGACGGGGATATCCGATACTGGCGCGACGAATCAGGCATTCACCACGTGCCCAAACGGTCCCTGGATGAGATCATTATACTCTCCTGATCGGAAGGCGGAGGCGTCAATGTTTATGCGCCTCTGGTAGCTTCGAAACGAAAGAAAGTGTGCTGTGACCCCCTATCGGCTATTTCAAAAGGCTAACCTCATACCCTCAATGTTACTTTCCGATCCATGCACTCTCAACAGGTACATCGTTCTAAGTGTAAAACACGTCGCAAATTCCGGCCATACATCAATTTTCCAAATTCAGGTTTCTATCTAATATAGCGAAAATCAGAGGCTGAAATTTTCTCGTGGTCCCGATGAAGCGGGATAGCGAAAACAACATGCCACGCCGGAGGCGGACAAGCCTACCCCTGCTTGGAGCAAAAAACAATATTTGGGACAAGAGCGTTTCAGGATAAATGCCGACTACCCGCCGATTTTCTCCTTCAGCGCATCGACGATCTTAAAGAGATCATCCACGACACCGTAATCGGCGACCCTGAAAATGGGGGCCTTCTTATCCTTATTGACGGCAATCACGGTTCCTGCCCCACCGATACCCGCCACGTGCTGAAAGGCGCCACTGATGCCGAGGGCAAGATAAACCTTCGGCTTGACCGATTTACCCGAAGTCCCCACCTGGTGATACTTGGGCAACCAGTTCTTGTCCACCACCGGCCGCGAACAGGCGAGCACCCCTCCCATGCTATCTGCAAGCGCTTTCATTGTCCCTATGTTGTCTTCTTCGGAGATCCCCCGCCCAATGGATACCAAAAAATCGGCCTGGGTGATGTCCACGTCCCCGGCCCCCGTATCCACATATTCCACAAATTGCCTACGCTCCTCCGGTAGATCGGTCGGCATTTCAAGGTCCATCACCTCTCCCTGCCTCTCCCCCGCCCGATCCTGAGGGAAGGCACCGGCCCTCATGGTGAACAGATAGCCCGCAGATTCCGCGAAGGAGACCTTGGAGAATATTTTTCCCGTATAGATCTGACGAATCGCCTTGGGGCGGCCGTCCTCCACCAGGACATCCAAGCAATCCGCTGCGAGAGGAAACCCCGTCCTGACGGCCAGGGCGGGGCCAAGATCCATACCCCAGGCGGTATGGCCCAAGAGGGTCATCACGGGACTGCGCTGCTCGATAAGTCGGACAAGGATTTCCCTGCAAAGGTCCCCACTGTAATGCCCCAGCTGCTCGTCTTCCACGACGATGACCCTATCAGCCCTCGTCCGAATCTCATCGACAAAGGGACCCCGGTCTGCACAAAACAGGACGGCCGTCAGACTGCAGGAAAGGGTCTCGCAAAGCTCGTCGGCCTTCCAAAACATTTCATAGGTGATCTCTCGGATTTCTCCCTGCCGGTGTTCAACGACCACAAAAATCTCGCCCATTATACATCCACCCCCTTTTCCTTGATGATGCGAAGGATTTCATCGGCAACCGTCCCCGGATCCCCCTCCAGGATCTGTGCGCCCTCGGTTTCGGGCGGCAGGAAGATCTCCTCAACCATCGTCTTCATAGAAAGATCGGCATCCGTCAACCCCAAGTCTTCCACCTTGACTACCTTGAGTTCCTTTTTGGCCGCCTTCCTTACCCCCATGATGGATACATAGCGCGGTTCATTGATCCCCGTCTGGATGCTCAGGACGGCCGGAAAAGACACCTTAGTCACTTCATCCATGCCTCCCTCCAGTTCTACTCGAACCGTCGCACCGGTCGCTTCCGGTTCGACTCCGGTCACCACGGCCGCATGGGCCAATCCCAGGTGCTCTGCCAGCATGATGCCCACGGAACCTTCGTTCATGTCATCCGCTTGAACCCCGGTAAGGATGAGATCACAATGCAGCCCCTTGATAACTTCCGAGAGGATCCTGGATAAGGCAAGGGCGTCCAGCTCAAGGGTTCCCGGATCAACTCTAATGGCCCTGTCGGCCCCCATGGCCAGACATCGCCTCAGGACCTCCTCGTCATCTTCGCCGCCGATCGTCACGGCCGTGACGTCGCCCTCGAAGTTTTCTTTGAGGAGGACGGCCTCTTCGATGGCATAGTTGTCCCATTCATTGATCACGTAAGCCAGCATTCCCTTGCGGACATCCTTTCCACCGGCGTCGATCTCCAGATCCACCTCCTGGGTCAGGGGCACCCTCTTGACACACACAGCGATCTTCATACCTCACACCTCCTAAAGGGTCGAAAGAAATAGCGCCATAAGATCCACCACCCTCATCTCTTTCTCAAGCCCACCGGTCTTTATGGCGTCTTCGAAATGAATCATACAGAACGGACAGGCCGTTACAATGGTGTTCGCTCCGGCCTCCCCGGCCATCGTGATTCTCTTTGCAGCCATTCGCATCTCTTCCTGTTCAATCTCATGCCACAAAATAATGTCCCCGCCGCCACAGCAAAAACTACGGTCCCTTGATCTATCCATTTCCACCAATTTCAGGCCCGGCAGGGATCGCAGCAGGCGCCGCGGCGCATCATAGATATCATTGTGCCTGCCGAGATAACAGGGATCATGATAGGTATATATGTCCTGCTCGACGGGTTTCGACGGCTTCAGGCGTCCGGATTCCAGAAGAGACAGGAAAAAGGGCACATAATGCTGGACCTCGTACGTGATGGGATAGTCCTTTTGGAGGGTGTTGAAGGCGTGGGGATCCGTGGTCACAATCCGGTTGAAACGGATGTTTTTAAAGGTCTCCACGTTCGTCTCCACAAGGAACTGAAATAGACCTTCCTCCCCCATGCGACGCACCTGATGGCCCGAGTCCACTTCCAGGGGACCGAGTATGCCGAAATCCACCCCGGCCATTTGAAGACCCCTGGCGATATTCGATGCGATCGCCTGGACCGCTGGGTCATAGGATCCGAAACTGTCCACAAAAAAAAGCACATCCACCTCATCGCCCTCCTCCAGGATCCTCACAGGGACATCCCCGAGTTCCCTGACCCAGTCCGCCCGCTTGGCGGCCGGCTTGCCGAAGGGGTTTCCTGTCTTTTCAAAATGCATCAGGACCTGGTTGAAGGTCTTGGGGTTGCGTGATGTTTCAATGAGGTGACGCCTCATATCGATAATTTTATCGATGTATTCGATAAAAACGGGGCACTCTTCTTCGCAGGCCCCGCAGGTCGTGCAGGACCATATTTCTTCAGGAGTGATCACATCACCCACGATCCTGGCGTTTTTATTTTTTTCATTCGTCTTCCTACTCGTTCCGAACACAGGATAACGCTCGTAACCATAGTCCCGCAATTTGAGCGTGATCATTTTCGGTGAAAGGGGGCGACCGACGGCATTGGCCGGGCACATATCCGAGCAGCGTCCGCATTCGGTGCACGTAAAAAAATCAAGCATTTGCTTCCACGTGAAGTCCTCAAATTTTTCAATTCCCAGGGTCTCCACATCCTCGATATTTTCCACGCCCCACCGGGCCGGTTTTATCGATCCCTTTGTAAGCTTTTTGAAGAAAATGTTTGGAAGGGCCGTGATGATATGGAAGTGCTTTCCCAGGGGAAGAAAATTCAAAAAGAAGAAGAAAGTCAGGATATGAAGCCAGTAGCTGAGATTGTGGATCGTGGCGAGGGTCTGCACGGACGCTTCGCGGAGGAAAAAGGCGGCCGTGCGGGATGCGGGCAGCCACGCGCCGGATTCTTTCACCATCAACAGGCCGCTTCCTTCATAGACCATGTCCGTGATCATGAGAAAAGAGATCAGCCCCAAAACGAGATGGGCCTCACCTTTGTGACTCCCCTCATACCGGTCCGGTCTCACAAGAGCGCGTCTGAGTATGGCCCAGATACAGGCGAAGAGAACGATAAGTTCAAAGGCGTCCTTCAGGATACCATATACTCGCCCAAAGCCTCCATCCATCACCGGACGAAGGAGAGGAAGTCCCAATCCTTGCATGACAAGATCAACGGACCGGAGCCCGAGTACAATAAAACCCCAGAAAATCATGAGATGGAGCACACCGGCCCATAAGTACCGCGGCTGCCTTTTCTGAATAAAACCATAGGTGATGAGATCCCGAACCCTCCGCACGACGGATGAAAAGCGTGGGTCGGGCTGCGCTGCGTCAAGAATCTGATAGCGCTGGTAGATCACAAACCCGAAAAGGCTCAGACTGATGACAAAAATAACCCATCCGTAGACATACCCCGAAAGCCCCAGATAGGTATCTACCGCCGGATGCACGAAAGGCATTGCTTTCCTTTCCTTTCATTCATAAGTCCATGTGAGTCTATCAAATGCTTGCGTTTTCAGGTTGAAAAGTTCTGAGGATAGGAAATGAATGGCAAAGAATGAGTATTTATATACTTAATTTTGATTTTTTTCAATAATTATTGATTATTTTTTTATTTATCTCTCATTTATTTCACTCTTGGGGTCATGTCCGTGATAGAAATCGGCTTTAGGAAAAAATCTGGCGCATCCAAGGTCCCAGACCAATTGGACTGGAAGAGGACCATAGTTTCAAGGTTACGGCAAATCACCCCTGCGCCTTATAAAATGGCACGCCGCCGTACCGATAAAAGATCTTTGAATCTTCATCGCAGAGCTGATATGCTTTTTAACATCTGAATATTCATCTATATAGCGTAATCCATGCCATGGGTCGCGTTATGGGAGGAGAAAATCATGTTAAACGTCCTTTTGGCTGTTATCTCCCTTCTTTATTTACTAGGTTTTATCCTTTTCATTGTCGTCCTCGTCAAACTTTTCAAAGAAGAAGGAGCACTCAAGGGCATCTTGGGGATCATTTGTGGCATCTACCCCTTCATCTGGGGGTGGATCAAACATAAACGACTGGAAATGACCAAAATCATGTTGCTCTGGACGGCTACCATTATACTCCCCATCATTGCCGGATTCGCCGCCGTCTCGACCGGTCTGTTTGTAGCTGACTTCGATCGTCTCATCCCCGGTTTTCATGCACCCGCACCGTCCCGTGTTGTGCAGAAACGTGTAAAAAAACCCGCCGCCGCGAAACCCCTTAAAACGCCCGCAGACAAGGGGAAACAAGTCCTCCCGAAACCTCCCGTTTCAACGGGAACGGAAGACGCACGGCCTGCTTCGGGGGACCGGGAAGTGGACATCGCCTTTGAAATGAAAAAGATGAACAATCTCCTGAAAATAAACAACAAACGTCCTGACGCCTACTACAATCGCGCCTGGCTGAATGCCTATCAGGGTAACCTTGAAGAGGCCCTGAAGGATTATTCCCAGACCCTCAAGCTTGATGACAACGATGGAGACACCCTGTACAACAGAGGAATAGTGCTTGCCGAATTGGGAAGATTTCCCGGTGCTCTCAGGGATTTTTCAGAGGTGATCAGGTTGCAGCCCGACGCCGCGGACGCCCTTTGCAACCGCGGTAACGTATACTTCCAGACCGGCAAAACGGATCTTGCCCTCAACGACTACAATGCCGCCCTGACAATCAATCCGAACGATGCGGATATCATTTACAATCGAGCTATGGTTTATAAGGCCCTGGGAGATGAGTCAAAAGCAACAGAAGACCTGAAAAAGGCCGCACGGATGATGCATGACAAGACCCTGAAAAATTTTCCGGATCTTGCCCTTTAGCAAAGGTCCATCCGGATATAAAGTTTGGGCACACATGAATTTTCCGTTCAGAAATGCCCATTTCTGGATGAAAACTAGCGAAGGTCCTTCAGAGCCTTATCAATTCGTTTTTTCAATGCAGGATCATAGCGGGCAAATCCGGCGGCCTTTTCAAAATGGAAGAGGGCCTTCTTTTTGTCATGTCGCTTCGTGAAATACAGGCCGAAATGGTAGTGCGCCGCATCCAACCGGTTCATCCTTCCATAGGCGATTCCCAGGTTATAGAAAAGCTCATCCTTTACGGATTTCATTGTTTTTAGTTTTTCATAGACGCGAATGGCCTTGGAATAGTCTTCCAGATTCTGATAGGACGCCGCCAAAAGGTTGAGTGTGCTCTTATCTCGAGAATTGATCTGCAGGGCCTTTTCGAGGACATAAACCGCTTTTTTGTCCCGCCCCTGCAACTGGTAAGTTTTACCCAAATGACTGAGGATAGGAGCGGAATCAGGCCGGAACTTGAGTGCCGTTTTCAAGTGCCCAACGGCCCTTTCGTATTCCGACCTTCTTGCCCAGACAATCCCCAGCCCCAAGTGGGCCATTTCCGGATCGGTGTTTTTTTCCAAATCCATACGAAACAGTTTTTCCGCCTCATAGGGGTCGAGATATTCGCCTTTGATGATGGTCTTGACGATAGGAAAATCTTTGATAAATGCGGCCGTTTCTTTTTTTTCAGGTACTGCGGCATACTCGGTCATCATTATTTCCATCCTGGCAATCCGTTCCGGACCTGCCGGATGGGTCCGTAGATAGACCGGAATCACGTCCGTACCGGGCCAATGTCCCTGGTGAAGTTTTTTCAGGACGTTGACCATTCCGGAGGGATGGAAGCCCGCGTTCTCCATGTATTTAAAACCCAACTGGTCCGCCTGACGCTCGTCCTCGCGACTGTAATGGAGCTGGGCCTGCACACCGGCTGCCGCGGAGCCGGCAATCATAGGGGCCGCGACATCTCCGCCGATCAATACAGCGGCCAGCACGGTGGCCATGGTAGCCAGTCCGATTTTTTTATTTTTTTCAATACGCTGGGCGATATGCCGCGCGGAGACATGTCCGATCTCATGACAGATGACGCCGACCAGTTCGTCGAGTCTATCCAATATGTCAACAAGTCCGGAAAAGATGAAAACATGTCCACCCGGACCCGCAAAGGCGTTCAGGGTAGAATTATTGATAATATAAAAACGAAAAGGAAACGGCTTTGTTTCGAGAGAGCTTGTCAGGTACTGCCCCAGATCATTGATATAGGTATTAAGGAAATCGTCGTCCACGACCTCGAAGTACTTTTTCACATCTTGAACAAATTTCTCGCCGGCGATTCTCTCATCCTCTATTGAGAGATCATAGGCTTCGGTCCTGGCGGGCCCCATCAATAACGTCGAGCAAGCAATGATTACAATGATGAAGTATGACCATTTGGTTTTGCCGGATACTGAATCGCTCATTCCCATGATCATTGCCTATTTCCCCTTTTTCCCTGCACATTCAGGAATCCGACGGGTCTATATTTTCCAGATCAACTCTAGGGGCCTCGACCCAAAGCCCTTCCAGATCGTAAAACTCTCTGACAGGCTCATAAAAGATGTGAACGACAAGATCCCCATAATCCATGAGAACCCAATGACCTTCCTTTTCGCCCTCAACACCGTATGCTCTGAAGCCCGCTTCCCGCATTCTCCGGCCCAAGTGTCGGCATATGGCCTGAACCTGTCTGCTCGAATTTCCACTTGCGATGAGGAAATAGTCCGAAAGAGAGGTCAACATTCCGACCTCGAACAGGATCGGGTTGGCCCCTTTTCTTTCGTTGATGATTTTCAGGCACAGCAGTGCTTTATCAATCGTCTCCATGTTTAGTATAAAACCCCTTTGTCAAAAGGTACGCCCTGACCGATTCCGGGACGAGGAAACGGATCGATTTCCCCTGGGCCACCCGTTCCCTGATTCCGGTGGACGATATATCCATCAGTGTGGCCTTCTTGTATATTACCAGATTACCCGACGGTGCGACAAACCCGTTTCCGCCCTTATGCCCCGAAAAGCCGACTCCTAAGGAGGCAAGAAAGGCATCCAGGGCTCCATCCGGTGTCCCCGGTCTGTTGATGACCACGAAATGAGCGTAATCAAATAGGTTCCGGTACTCCTTCCAGGTCTCGATTTCCAAAAATGCGTCCATGCCGAGGATAAAAAAAAGATCGAGATCGGATCCGAATAACCTATGGAATTCCCTCAGAGTTTCAATAGAATAGGAGTGACCTCGTCGACGCCCCTCCAAATCCAGCGTCTCAAAAAGAGGGGACGCCTCGGCAGCCATTCGAGTCATGGTCAGACGATCAAAAAAGGGAGTAACCGGACTCTTGCTCTTGTGAGGCGGAGATGCGGCAGGTATTAAATAGATCTTCTCCAGTTCCAGATCCTCTCCGACCTCTTCGGCCAGGCGCAGATGACCGAAATGAATCGGATCAAAAGTACCCCCCAAAATACCTAGTTTCAAAAGTCTTTCCTTTCCTTCGAAAGGCCTCCAGGCGGGTTGAGATTTTCATTTTGAGCATTCCTGCCTGAATGCCTAATCAGGATCTCAATTGACAGACATTCTCCACCTTGTCGTCACCGTTGGTGATCACGAGGTTATCCCGGTGGATGACCTCATCATCGTGTTTGAAACCCAAAATCGACTCGATTTGAGAGGTTTTTGCCCCCATAATTTTTTGGATATCACTTGAATGATAGTTTACCATACCGACGGCCAGTTCCACAGCATCTTCACTGAGCAGGACGACCGCATCCCCAAGGTTGAATCGACCCCTGACCTCTTTGATACCGGAAGGCAGGAGGCTCTTTCCACCTTTGAGAAGGGCCTTTTCAGCCCCCCGATCCACAATGATCTCTCCCTTGGGTGACTTCGTAAACGCAATCCAATGCTTCCGGCTGCAAAGGTGAATATTCTGTGGTATAAAGAGCGTGCCCTCTTCTTCTCCTTCAAATATCCGCGACAGAATCTCCCTTTTGAAACCGCTGGCAATGATGGCCGGGATCCCCTTCAGAGCAACCTTCTGTCCCGCCTTGATTTTACTTGCCATCCCCCCCCGCCCAAGGAATCCGGGAATGGAACCGGCGTACCTGATCACCTGCCGGTTCATGCCCTCAACCACATGAATAAGGCGAGCGTCTTCGTGGGATCGAGGGTCCTTGTCATAGAGACCGTTGATATCGGTCAGGTTGACCAAAAGGCGGGCATCGGTCAGATTCGTGATCATGGCACTCAGATTGTCATTATCACCAAACTTGATCTCATCGACTACCACCGTATCATTTTCGTTGATGATCGGCACAATCTTCCAGGCGAGCAGGGCGAAGATGGTGTTTCGTGCATTGAGATAACGCCCCCTGTGAGTGAGATCATCCCGCGTGAGGAGGATCTGGGCCACCTTGACCCCGCGCCGACCAAAGGCCTTTTCATAGGCCATCATGAGGCTGCTCTGTCCCGTTGCCGCCAAGGCCTGCTGCTGAGAAAGGGATTCGGGTCTCCTCGTTAGACCGACCTTTTTGAGTCCCGAGGCGATGGCCCCGGAAGATACCAGAATGATTTCAATTCCCTTATCCCGAAGAGCGCAGATATCTCTGGTCAGATCGTTGATCACTTTCGTATTCAGGCCGTCCTGTTTTGTCAGGACGCCACTTCCTACCTTGACGACGGCCCTTTTGACGGGCTGAAGAAATATTTTTCTTGAAACCTTCTTACGGTCTTTTTCCATTATCATTTATATTTTTTTGCCAGTATTTGTTTCAAATCATCGAGTCCTTCACCGGTCAACGCCGAAATAGCCAGGCACTGCACTCCGGTTTCCTCGATGGTCTTTTTGATTCGTTCGATATCCTGCGGTTTGGATACCAGCAGATCAATCTTATTGATCAGAACCACTTTATCTTTCTCGAGCAGTGATTCATCGTATTTTCGTAGTTCGTCTCTCAGGACATGAAAGTCATCCAAAAGCCTCTCGACGGAATTCATCGAGACATCGATCAAATGAACAAGCAGCCGTGTCCGTTCAATATGTTTCAAAAAACGGTGCCCCAATCCCCGCCCCCGGCTGGCCCCCTCGATAAGACCCGGAATGTCCGCCACGGTAACCGTTATGTCATCTTCCAGCGTCATCACACCCAGATTGGGGTTGAGTGTTGAAAAGGGATAGTCGTCGATCCTGGGGCGTGCCATGGTGAGGCGGGAAAGAAGGGTGGATTTGCCGGCGTTCGGCAGGCCGATAATTCCAATATCGGCGAGGTATTTGAGGGAGAGCCGCAGCCGCCTCTCGCTGCCCGGAAGACCGGGTTGAGCGAATCGCGGGGCCCTGTTTGTCGAGGTTGCAAAGTGTTGATTGCCTTTGCCCCCTTTTCCTCCCTGCAGGACAATGAACTCTTGATCATTATGGATTAAATCGGCGAGTTCCTCTTCCGTATCCAAATCATAAATAATGGTTCCCAGAGGAACCTCGATTAAAATATCCTTACTGTTTTTTCCAGACTGTTTTTTTCCCCGTCCAGGTTCTCCGTTTCGGGCCTTAAAAAATTTACGGGAATTAAAATCAATCAGGGTATGGAGCCTGTTCACGGCCCTGAAAACAATGCTTCCACCGTCGCCCCCGTCCCCGCCGTCGGGACCGCCACGGGGAACAAACTTTTCCCGACGAAAGCTGATACAACCCCTTCCCCCATCACCCGATTTAACGGTAATCACCGCTTCGTCCAAAAAACGCATCATCTTTAATGGGGGAAAATCCCTCTCATTTAGTGAATAAAAAAAATGGGCACGAATTCCTTTTCATCACCAAATTGGCCCCGCGAAGGAAATCATACCCACCGAATAGTCTCATTTCTTTGCCCGGGAGAACGGCAAATCCGCGCTCAAGAAAACCATGCAACGAAGCGTGATGTTTTTATTGGGCGTAAACGCTCACTTTTTTCCGGGTTTTGTCCAGCCGTTCAAAGGCTACGATACCATCAATTTTGGCATAAAGGGTATAGTCTTTACCGAGCCCAACATTATTCCCGGGATGAATCTTGGTCCCTTTTTGCCTCATGATAATATTACCTGCGCGAACGTGCTGGCCCCCGAACCTCTTGACGCCGAATCTCTGCCCGGCACTGTCCCTGCCGTTTCGGGAGCTTCCTCCCGCCTTTTTATGTGCCATGCTCAATCACCTCCTAAAATTCCTGAAATTTCAGGAAGTTTAGATACCGCCCCGCTTTGCGGGACTCCTGGAACAAACATAAATATACGAAGCGTTTCATCTCATCACTGATTCGTAATTTCTTCAATTTTTACGAGACTGAAATCCTGCCGATGCCCTCGTTTTTTCCTGTAGCCTTTTCTTTTTTTGTATTTAAACACTATAATCTTACGGTTTCTTCCTTGCCGTGTGAGACGCCCAACGACCCTGGCATCTTCGAGGAAAGGCTTACCAACATTGACTGTATCCCCGTCCGAGGTCATGAGCACCTTGTCGAAGGTTATCTCGTCCCCGGCATTACCTGGGAGTTTTTCCACTTTCACTTCCCCGCCAGGCTCGACCCGGTATTGTTTTCCGCCGGTTTTTATGACCGCATACATGGCTAACTCCTTCCAAATTTTAAACTTTTATTTTTACCTGCATTATGCAAGGAAGTCAAACGAAAAAATACCCATAAAAAAATGGTGCCCCCGGCAAGACTCGAACTTGCGGCACCCAGATTAGGAATCTGGTGCTCTATCCACCTGAGCTACGGGGGCAAACAAAAGTATGGAGTTTAATTTTATCGGCAATAAAAATCAAGCCATAATTCGGGCGAAACAAAAGAAATCCATCTTTTCATTTTCAGCCGGGGAATTTTCTGATATTGAAAGGAAACATCCGGGATCGAGATCTCGAACCTTTAAGCCGGGTGTCAGACCGAATGGAAGGCAGTCCCATTTCGATAAATCGCAATGGATACTAAATCGACCCCATACTTTGTCGTCATTTTTACCCTGACCCTCCTGGTCCCGATTCTGGTGCTTCCGGGGATTGTAGATAACGCCTTCAAAATCCCCAAGACCGTGCTTATCACGATCGGGGCATCTCTCCTGTTGGGCATCTATTCCTGGGGGTTTCTCAGGGGTAAAAAGGTGCGCAAAGCGGCGGGGCCGGCCCCGGTGATCCTCCTTTTCCTGATCGGCCTCAATTTTTTTTCATTTCTCTACACCAGAAACTACTATTTTACCATTATCGCCGCAACGCTCAATGTCTCCTGCCTGCTGTGTTTTTACTTCGCCGCGCTTAGCCTTGACGGAAAAAGGGGCTCCTGGGTCATGGGGATAGCAGTTTTCAGCGGATGTCTTGTTTCCGTGATCATCCACCTTCAATTCAACGGTCACTTTCTTCTGTTCAAGTGGGCCCGTCCGGGCATGATGGTGATGGGAACCATCGGGAATTCCAATTACCTCGGGGCCTATCTGATCTTTCCCCTTTTTGCAGCGGCCGCTTTGATATTTCTGCTCAGAGGGAAATGGCGTTTCGTTCCTGTCTTCTTGCTCATCTTTATGCTCGGAGCTCTGCTTTTCACACGGGCAAGAGCGGGCTGGTTCGGTTTCTTTTTTGCGTTCTTGATCTTTTTGATCTTGATCAAAAAAATCCACAAAATCCGCTTATGGCGGCACCTCCAATCCAACCTGAGACAATTTGTCGTCTACGGCATTGTTTTTATGACGATCCTGGTTGCCCTGTGGTATGCAGCCCCCGAGCGATTTCATGTCATGATGGGGTTTCGCAACGTCACCCGGTCCGACACCTTGCGGTTGAGAATTCAAAAATACTTTCACTCTTCGTTATGGCTGATCAAGCAGAACCCTCTTTTCGGGACGGGCCTGTGGTCATACAGGAATCTGGTCTATGACGCCCAGGCCGAGATTAATCAGACAGATCCGGACTATTTCAAAAATTATCCCAAGCCCAAACCCAGGAGGGTGCATAACGAATATCTGGAAATCCTCAATGACGGCGGGCTCCTGGCAGGTGCCGCCCTGGCCTTGTTTTTCATCGTGGTAATGAGGCACGGATGGGCGGTCATCAGAAGGGAGGACGTGCCTGAGCGAGACAGGATCGTTGAGGCAGCCGCCTTTTGCGCCGTAATCGGAATGATGCTTGCCGCCCTTTTCTTCTTTCCTTTCAGGGTCAACTGCACCCTCTTCATGACGGCCGTCATGATGGGTCTCATGGAAGGCATCTACCTTAGAAACCATGGCCTTCTCAGGGACAGCAAGGGTTGGAGGTCTGGTACGGGTTCCGTGCTTTTGCCCCTCGTGGTCCTGGCTCTCATCGGAGTAGTCTGGTTTACCGGCATCAAACCCCTTCAGGCGGAAAGAGCGCATTTCAAATACAAGATGGCGTTGCGGCAACCCAGGGAGGCGGAAAGGCATCTCCTCAGGGCCATCGAACTCGATCCTCACAACTCCGCTTATTGCTTCTATGCCGGTCAGCTTTACATGAACCGATTAAAGGCTTTCGGCAAAGCGAGAGAGTATATTGAGCGGGCAACCATCGATTTTAACGGCGACATTACCCGGTGGTCCGTTTATTTCATGAAGGGCCTGTTGACCTTTCAGATGGGCAGTCTTTTCGAGGCAAGGGCGGCCTTTGAAAAATCCCTATACTACAATCCCACTTTCGATTTGGCCAGGCAAAAACTGGGCGAAGTAAACAAGATCCTAAAGGACCATGACAAGGTGTTGATAAAGTTCAAATGATCAAATCGTTGCGTTGCGTTCCACTATTTTAGAAACCGCGGCTCCGCCGCTTTTTTAAATATTTACGCTTCTGAAATAAATGTTTCATGGCAAATATGATCAATATCTATTGAAAATCAGGGATAATTGATATAGAGTTAAAAATTACACAAAACGTGGGGATGTAGCTCAGATGGGAGAGCGGTGCGTTCGCAACGCACAGGTCGTGGGTTCGAATCCCATCATCTCCACCAGATTGGAATAACGAATCAAGTGACGAGTGGCGAGCGGAAGTGATCATGGACTCGTTGTTCGTCACTTGTTACTTGTGGACCATGCCAATACCCGGCCGGCCCTTGGAGCCAAATACACTATGGAAAGAAAAGCCACCATCCACCGAAAAACACTAGAGACTGATATTCACCTGGAACTCGATCTGGACGGAAAAGGATCAACCGAGATCAAGAGCGGCGTACCATTCATGGATCATATGCTGGGTTTGCTGGGGGCCCACGGATTTATCGATATCAAATTGACCGCGTCGGGGGATACGGAAATCGATGACCACCACACCGTCGAAGACCTCGGGATATGCCTTGGGCAAGCCCTCTCACAGGCACTCGGGGACAAACGAGGCATTAGACGTTATGGCCATGCTTTCGTTCCCATGGACGAGGCTCTTGCCAGAGTTGTGATTGATTTCTCAAACCGGCCCTTCCTTTCCTATCGGGTCACGCCGAAAGAGACGAGGACCGGCAGATTTGACATCCATTTAGTGCGGGAATTTTTTCGTGCCTTCGTGAACCATGCGGGTACGACTTTGCATGTGGAGCTTCTATCCGGAGATGATCCTCATCATATTGCTGAGGCCGTCTTCAAGGCCTTCGGCAGGGCGATGGATCATGCCGTGACTCGAGAAGAGAGATTGCAGGATGAGGTCCCTTCGACAAAAGGGGTTCTCTAGGGGTAGTAAGCTGTTGTTCCTCTGAGATTTATTTACGGATCGGCACGGACGCAAGGGAGATGATTATGAAATTGAGACTCTCTGAAATGTATGGGGGTTTTACCCTTATTATCTTGTTATTGTTAATGTTTTTTTTACAGGGTTGCCGGCTTCAGCCTCAAGCTGCGCATCAGGGGAACCCCCCTGTGATCACAATTGGAAAGATGGTGGTTGTGGGTTTTCAGCCCGCGATCACACCGGGGGGTGAGTCCGGTCCCGCGCGCAGTCCGATCACCGGTGCTGTTTTTTTGGCGGAACCGACCACCAGGATCGTAGCGGATCGATTGACAGGAAGGCTGTTTGGGAAGCTGCTGGACACAAAAAAATATCGTCTCATTCCCCCCGGACAGGCCCGAGGTGTATTTTCAAGTATCATCAGTTCGGGGTCACTTCTTGAAGATGTTGAAATAGCACAAAAAATTGGTCAAACGCTCTCAGCCGAGTCGGTCCTTTTAGGTTACACGTACCGCTGGAAGGAAAGAGCGGGGACCGATTATGCTGTTAATCATCCTGCTTCCGTGGCCTTTGACCTTTACCTCATCAGGGCCCTTGATGGAAGCGTATTATGGAAGGGGAAGTTCGATAAAACACAGCAGTCTCTCAGTGAAAATCTTTTTGATATGGGCACGTTTCTAAAAGGCAAGGGAAAGTGGATGAAGGCAGAAGAGTTGGCCGACCTCGGCCTGGAAAGCTTTCTGAGTAAATTTCCAAAAGAATCAGGCGTTCGTGAGGACTAAAAGTTGCTGATCATTCCCGCAATAGACATCAAAGACGCTCGCTGCGTCAGACTACAGCAAGGCCGGATGGCACGCGAGACCATTTATTCGGATCACCCGGAGGAGGTGGCGAAGGGATGGTGTGACGCCGGAGCGGAAAAAATCCACTTGGTGGATCTGAATGGGGCTGTAGAAGGCCGGCCTGTCAATAAAGCGGCCATCAAAAAAATTCTCAAGGCCGTGTCCGTTCCCGTTCAACTGGGGGGAGGGATTAGAGACATAAAAACCATCGAAGCCTATCTCGATTTGGGCATCCAACAGGTTATTCTCGGCACGATTGCATACAAGAATCCCGAATTGGTGGAAATGGCCTGCAATACCTTTCCGGAACACATCATTCTGGGCATTGATGCGAAACAAGACCAAGTGGCCGTTGAAGGATGGACAGAGGAAACGCATTTAACCCCTGTTGAAATGTCAAGAGGCTTCGAAAAGGCAGGCATTTCTGCTGTGATATATACGGACATCTTGAGAGACGGTATGCAAACGGGTCCTAATGTGAAAACGACGGGCGAACTGGCAAAAGCTCTCGACATACCGGTTATCGCCTCAGGTGGCATTTCCGGAATCGAAGATGTAGCCAACGTTCTTACCCTTAAAGGATACGGGGTCACCGGTATGATTACAGGCAGGGCCCTTTACGAGCGAACACTGGATCTGGGCGCGGCGATAAAACTTTCAAAAAACCGATAACCATAAATTAGGTATTGACCTTTCGGAATTAATAAATATAATTTAGTGTTAACTTTATTCCTTTACGAAACGATAGATAGTATGGAACTGCAAGAAAAAATTTCCAATGATTTGAAAGGGGCGATGAAGGCCAAAAGCTCTTTACGCGTCTCCTGTCTCAGGATGCTGAAAACGGCTCTAAAAAACAAGCAGGTGGAAACAGGGAATGAATTGACGGAACAGGATGCCCAAGCGGTTATCTCTACGCTCATCAGAAAGGGGCAGGATGCTGCCAAGGAATTCAGAAAAGTGGGCCGGGAGGAAATTGCCGTCAAGGAAGAGGAGGAAACAAAGATCCTCTATGAATACATGCCTGAACAATTGGACTCGGTAAAAATAGAGGATACCATACGTGAAATAATTTCTGAACTGGGAGCGAATAGTCCCAGGGACATCGGCAAGGTTATGAAAACCGCCATGGCTCGAATGGCCGGAAAGGCCCAGGGCAAAGAAGTCAGTGAAATCGCCAAAAAATTATTGAGTTAGGCTCAATGATAACATGCACCCAGGGTGTTCAAAAATCCTTTGAACGGTTTGATTCACCTTATGATAATGTCCCTGTTCAATGGGGGCGATCAGATCATTTGTCGAGTATAAATAAAAATTACGTTGATACTCAACATGTAAAAGAAAGCCGTTTTCTGAAACAAGGCTCCTTCTTTCAGTCGAAGGGGTTTTTTCGTTTCAAGGCCTGAAATTGAAAACATTTCTCGAAAACCCGTCTACCGCTATGGCATCTGATAAGGCCCCTTATTGTTTTCATCTCTTTAAAATGCAAGACAGATTTCCAGGATCGGGAAAAAATGTTTCATTTTTCCAGCATGCAAAAGGCTGTGTGCAGACTGTATGTATAAGTCAAGTTTATTTGAAATAAGCCAAATGGGCATTTTTACAAACTCAGGGCGAGGTCTCAGACGGTTCAGTTGCCATGGATTCAAACCAATTTATTAAAGATGAAATCAAAAGGGCGGCGGATATTGTCGAGGTCATTGGGCAGTTCGTACAACTGAAAAGGGCCGGACAAAGCCATATTGGGTTGTGCCCCTTTCATTCGGAAAAAGCGCCGTCCTTCACGGTTAGCTCTGCCAGGCAAATGTTTCATTGTTTTGGCTGCAAAAAGGGAGGAGACGTCTTTGCCTTCTGGATGGAGTATCATAAGGTATCTTTTCCGCAGGCGATGCGCGATCTGGCCGACAGGTATCATATTTCCCTTCCGGAAAAAACGCTGACACCCTTTCAGAGGGGGAAGCTGAAATTAAAGGAATCACTGTTTAATATAAATGAAGAGGCCGCAAATTTCTTTCACAGTACCCTTGTGCGGGGGAAAAAGGGGGAACCCGGCAGACAGTACCTCGCTCGGAGAGGCGTCCCGAAAAAACTGACTGAAGATTTCCGCTTGGGATTCGCTGCCGACGAATGGAATGATCTGTCACGCTTCTTGCAAAGCAAAGGCCTGGATATGGAAACGGCTGTCCAGGCAGGTTTGATCCTGCCTAAAAAAAATGGCGGGCATTATGACCGGTTTAGAGGGAGGGTCATCTTCCCAATCTTCAACCTCAGGAAACAGGTTATCGGATTTGGGGGGAGAGTGTTGGACGATTCACTCCCTAAATATTTAAATACGCCTGAAACCCCTCTTTTTCATAAGGGAAAAGCTCTTTATGGTCTTCACGGCGCGTTCCAATCGATTCGAGAGAATGCCTGCGCGGTGATCGTTGAAGGATATACAGATGTTTTAGCACTCAAAAAGCATGGATTTAAAGGTGTCGTCGCCACCTTGGGAACGGCCTTGACAAGGGATCATATCAGAATGTTAAAGGGCTACGCAGGAGAGGCGGTGGTTGTTTTTGATGCGGACACGGCCGGTAAAACAGCCGCAATGAAAAGCCTCTCTCATTTTCTCGCTGAAGGACTTTCATCCAAGGTCTTGATTCTACCTGAAGGCGAAGATCCCGACAGTTTTGTAAACAGTCACGGATTGGAAAGTTTCAGGAAACTTTTAGATAGTGCCGTACCCATGTTTGATTTCTTTATTGATCTCAACCTTTACCAAGAAGGCGACCGAATTGAACACAAGGTCAATGCCCTGAAAGAAATACTCCCTGTCTTAGCAGAACTTGAGAGTGAAGCTCAGCGCTCTCTCTATACACGAAGAGTGGCCGAAAAGGCGGGAGTTTCCGAATCCGCCATAATAAAAGAACTCCAACAATGGCTAAGATCAAAAACACAAAAGGATACCATTTATGCACACAAAGAGAAGGAGCCGCCATCTGATGCTCTAACCAGTGATGAAGCGTCTCTCCTCAACATTTTAATTCATTATCCCGCCGCGATACACCGGCTGATGAAACAGGACTATAAGGTCCTGATTTCGAATCATGCTGTTTTCAAAATTTTCGAGGTCGCCCACAGCATTTTCGAACAGAACGGGGGCACGGCTGCTACGGATATCCTTGAGCGCCTTAACGATGAATCCATCAAGGAAAAATTTCGAGAGGGCATGCTGAAACCTTCGATATTTCAGGGAGATGAGATAGGTCAGGCTGTAAAGGAATTTGAAGACAGAATTCAGAAAATAAAAATTACGGAATCCAAAAAACGGGCACTAAAAAAGGGCCTCAAAAAAGAGGATATAGAGGAGCTCAATAGGATTCCTAAATATATCAAAGAAAGATGGGGCTAATCCCCCTTCAAAGAGGACCATTCAGGAGGACAAAGAATGACCACCGATTCTGATATGGTTAACATCAAAAGATTGATCGATATCGGCAAAGATAAGGGCTATATCACCTATGAGGAACTAAATGATGATCTGCCCGATGATGTCGTATCTTCAGAATATATTGATGACCTCATGATGATGTTTGAAGAATTAGACATCATGGTTATTGACGCGGCATCAAAAGAGGAAATTGAGAAATCCAAGAAGGCCAAAAAGAAACAGAATAAGGCCTTAGAGAAAGAAACATACAGGCCCGATATGTCCGATACCGGCGCCAGGGTCTCCGATCCCGTAAAGATGTATCTGAAAGAAATGGGGTGCATCTCCCTTCTCACGAGAGAAGGGGAGGTGGAGATCGCCAAAAGAATCGAAGCCGGTGAGAAAGAGGCCTTGAATGCCTTACTGAAATGCTGTGTCGGGATCGAATATATTATTGATTTGGGCATACTGCTCCAAGAGGGCGAAATCAAGTTGAAAGACGTCATCAATGACTTGGAAGATGAAGACAGCCATACTCAGGTCGGAGAAAGAAGGGAATTCATTCTCACTCTCATTAGTGAAATAAGTCAGTTATACCGGGGACGTATCGAAGCCAAGCAGGAGATGCAGAAAAAACGGTGTTCCGCAGCTTCGAAAAAAAAGCTGAAAATCGTAGTAGAAAAAAATCACGACAGGATTGTAGAACTCATCGGATCCTTCAAACTCGAGAAGACACAGCTCGACCACATGGTTGAAAAACTCAAGGTGATCGTGGTCCTGATTGATGAAGCGGAAAAGGATATCGCTGATTGCATGTTGCGAGCCGGCGGCAAACCGATTTCACATCTAAAAAAATGTATCAGTCAGATCCCCAAAACTGCCAAGGATGATCAGATCGTCACATCTTTGAAAATGAAGAAAAGTGAACTCTTTGTACTGAAAGACACAGTAGATAATGCCCAAAGGTGTATCAAAGAATTCAAAGACCGTACGAATATGAGCAAACGGGAACTCAAGGATACTTTGAAGATTGTCGAAGAACGAATTGAAAAGTCCAAAAAGGCCAAAAGCGAACTGATTGAAGCCAATCTAAGGTTGGTCGTCAGTATCGCGAAAAAATACACCAATAGAGGCCTCCAATTTCTGGATCTCATTCAGGAGGGCAACATTGGCCTCATGAAGGCTGTGGACAAATTTGAATACCAACGAGGCTATAAGTTCAGCACCTATGCAACCTGGTGGATCAGACAGGCCATCACCAGGGCCATTGCCGATCAGGCCAGAACGATCCGTATCCCGGTGCACATGATCGAGACCATTAACAAACTCATAAGGACCTCCAGGTATCTGGTTCAGGAACACGGCCGAGAACCCACCCCCGAGGAAATCGCAGAAAAAATGGAATTTCCCCTCGAAAAGGTTAGAAAAGTTTTAAAGATTGCCAAGGAACCCATTTCACTGGAAACACCCATAGGGGAAGAGGAAGACAGCCATCTGGGAGATTTTATCGAGGACAAGAAGATCATTTCACCGGGTGATGCGGTTGTGAACCACAATCTGGGGGAACAGACAAGAAAAGTCCTCACCACTTTGACCCCAAGAGAGGAAAAGGTATTGAGGATGCGATTCGGCATCGGGGAAAAATCGGACCATACCCTTGAAGAAGTCGGTCGTGATTTCAATGTTACGAGGGAAAGAATCAGACAGATCGAGGCAAAGGCTCTAAGAAAATTGCGACATCCCAGCAGAAGCAAGAAACTTAAAAGCTTTATTGAACAGTAAGGGTCTTTTAATCCGTCAATTTCACTTGACAAATGTCGGATCAATCTGCATTCTATGATGTGTGTCTCGTTGGTATGCTTTGGGCCTATAGCTCAGCTGGAAGAGCCACCGGCTCATAACCGGTAGGTCCCTGGTTCGAACCCAGGTGGGCCCACCATCTTGATTCTGATGTAATGACCACATTTAAAAACTTTTTGTTGCGATATTTAACACATTACGTCTCGCACGAATCAAGGGCGCACCTTCTTTGGTGTGCCCTTTCGATTTCGGGGCTTTTTTGTTTCGCCCGTTCCTTAGAGGGGGTCTTTACCTTGATGCATCACGCAAAATACCCATGGGCTGTTCCGAAATCGGTCTACACACGTCCCTTCCGGAAACAGAGGGATATGGGATGGTCTGAATGATGATCCCGCAAGGTGCAGGGGGGCCTTCTCTTCCACATCTGCAGTTTTAAAAGGCTAAGCTGCAACAAATATGGGAGTTTTCGAGTGAAAAATGCGTCTCAAACTCAGCGACATACTTGATTTACTGGAAGAACTGGCACCAAACAGCCTCGCAGAAGACTGGGACAACCCGGGTTTACAGGTGGGGAAAAAGTCGCAGACCATTCATAAAATTTTGATAGCCCTCGATCCCACCCTCCAAGCGCTAAAGACGGCCTCTCAAATCAAGGCCCAACTCCTACTGACACATCACCCTTTGATTTTCAAACCCCTCTTCCATCTCGATCAGGAAGTTTTTCCTGCAAATGTCATTTTCGAAGCCATAAGGACCGGGACGTCCATCGTCTCCGCCCACACAAATCTGGACAGATCTCAGGGTGGGATCAACGACATGCTGGCAGAGCTCTTCGGACTCCAAAATGCAACGGCCCTTCAAAAATTGACCGATCTCGATAATCATGGCGTCGGTCTCGGTAGAATAGGTCTCATACCCGAATCCAAAAGCCTGGATGAAATGGTAGAGACAGTCAAAAAAAAACTCGGGCTTCAAACCATAAAATTAGTAGGCAGGAGAGATCAACCCATTAACCGGATTGCCGTTGTTGGAGGTTCCGGAGGTGGATTCGTCTCTACGGCAGCTGAGGCGGGTGCAGACCTGCTGATCACCGGCGATTTGGGGCATCATCATGCCCTTGAGGCCGAAAATTTCGGATTGGCCCTTATTGACGGAGGTCATTTTCACACTGAAAAAGCTGCATTGTCGCTCTTTACGGATCGATTCAAAAAGATTTTTAAAAATAGAAATTGGGAGGCCACCATAGAATTTTTCCAAACCGAACGATGCCCCATACGGTATAGATGACGGGTCCGAGGCTTGCAGTAGTCAAACTTCTATACGGGGCGTTCTTCGTTCACAAATTGCCCCTTCGGGTGGCAATGTTGAACGGATGGGTCAAAATTTTCGACATCATCTCATCCGGTCATATGGCTTCTCCATGACGTATAATTTTCAAAACAAGTCGCTTAAAATTATTATAACGAATGAGGGGGATAACAGGTGAAGGACCAATTGAAAATCCTGGTACAACTTCAGGCCTGCGATAGCAGGATCAGTGCAATCGTCGATCAGAAAGACAAGGCTCCTTTGCGAATTCAAAAGCTCGAGAATGATCTTTTGGCCGCTGAGGAAAATTTGAGGGAGGATGCCGAAAGACTTGAACTGCTGGGCAAAGAGCGGCGGGAAATTGAGCAAGAAATTCAGGATTTCGAAAACAAAATCGATAAAAGCAATGTCAAACTCTCTAACATTAAGTCAAACAAAGAATACGCTGCGGCTTTAAAGGAAATCGAAGACCTTAAAACGGCCAAATTTCAAGCAGAAGAGAAAATGATCCACCTGCTTGAAGAAATCGAAGCCCTTGAAGAGAAAAAAAGCGCAAACAAAGATGAGCAAATCAGATTGGAAAAGAACTTTAACAACGATAAGCTCAAGATAAAAAAAGAAATAAGCGTCTTGGACAAGGAACTCAAAGGTCTTCAGAAAAAAAGTACAGCGCTAGGTCGCTCCATGGACAAAGAAATACTTAAGAGATATCATTTTTTACTGGAACGCCGGGACGGCCAGGCCGTCAGCGCGGTGATTGCAGGGGTCTGCCAAACTTGTCATATGGGCATTCCGCCTCAAAAATTTAACGAATTGTTAAGGGGGGATGCGTTGATGACCTGTCCCTACTGCAACCGTATGATTTACTGGGGTGAAGACGAGCATTATCAAGATATTGAAAAGCAAGGATAATTAATGGTGTGTTAGAGTAGGGCAAATGGCCGCTGCTTTGCCGACAGGCAGAGGGGAGGAAAGTCCGGGCTCCGCAGGACAGGATGCTGGGTAACTCCCAGTCCCGGTGACGGGCAGGAAAGTGCCACAGAAAGGAAACCGCCCGGTAAAAAGGTTACGAACCTTTATATCGGGTAAGGGTGAAAGGGCGAGGTAAGAGCTCACCAGTCCTGTCGGTGACGACAGGAGCTAGGCAAACCCCATCCGGAGCAAGACCAAATAGGGGAACGTTCGAGAGTGGTCCGCTCAAGTTCCCGGGTAGGTCGCTTGATCCCGACGGTAACGTCGGGCCTAGATGAATGGTCATTTCCCCGAGTTCCGCCATCCGCGGTTCGGGGGATACAAAACCCGGCTTATCGGCCTACTCTAACACACCCTGAATTGTCACCAATCAACACTTCGTCTTCGATGGATCATGATGCTCGACTGACACTATCGAAATTTTTTTCGTCACACATACGGATTTTTTTCTACGCTTAATCTTACCTTTCACGTAAATCAGGCTCCGATGGTAAAAAACATCTCAACAAAATATCATTCCTGTGCCCTCCGGGCCCCAATTCCCAAAACGGCCGTGCTCGTCATTGGGGCGGGCCATTTTGGAGAAAGAGCCATCAGGATGCTGAGGGACATGGCGTTCTCTCCTATTTTTATTGTGGATAAAGAAAGAAAAAACCTTGAAAGCATTCAGACCTCTTCTGTTCAAAAAGTACTATGTGACGGCGTCTGTTTTCTTAAAAAAAACTTCTCTCTCCTGCATCCTTCCATGACAATTGTACCGGCCATTCCCCTGCACCTTGCCTTTGAGTGGCTCGAAAGCACGCTAAAACAAGACCAAACAGTTCACCAGGTGCCTGTTCCGGGAGAGATACGGCCTGCCCTCCCCCACACATGGAACGGATCCGAGGGATCGTTACTGGTAAGCTACGCAGACTTCAGATGCCCGGACAATTGCCCGGAGCCTGAAGAATACTGCACGGTGACAAAAAAACGGCGTGGTCTTCCCCTTTATGATCTGCTGGAAAAAACGGCCCCGAATCATTTCACGACCCACATCATCAGAAGCCGCCAATTGGCCCCGGGATTGGGAGGATACAAGGTCGGGGATCTCATAAGTCTCTTGGAAAGGGTAAGGAAGGAAGGAAAGCGTAAGTGGCTCGTCGGGACGGCGTGCAAGTGCCATGGTACCGTCACGGCCCTTGAAATCCGCTGAGATGCCTGTGCACAGATCGAAGGGTAGCGCCTATAGAGCTCTCAAAAGCCCGGCGATTAGTTGCTGCCCGAGCCCGCCCAGTATCTGAAAACAGAAAATGGCGATAATGGGTGAAAAGTCGATCCCGCCAAGAAGTGGGACAAAACGACGGAAGGGGCTCAAGAGGGGCTCACTGATACCATAAATGGCCTGCACTATAGGATTAGAGGGGTCGGGACTGACCCATGACAGAACCGCACCGACAACAATGACCAGAGAAAAGAATCCCGGAAAAGTAAAAAGACCCAGGACCAGCATCAAACCATCGGCAAACCCGTGCACGAGCAGCAAAGGAGAGACCACGATCCTGGGTACTGCGATGGTGCGAATAATCACATTCAGAAGCGCATAAGAGATCCACAAAAACAGGAAGACAAAAAGGGGCGAATATCCTCTCCGGATTCCGAATCGCCCGGCGATTCGGAATATAGGGGTGAAGGCGCGTTGGATCAGGTTTAGAAAGGAAGTCCCAAAGGCCCTTTGGGACAAAACAAAAACAAACCACATCACCATGTAGGCCTGAAAGAGGAGTTGAAATAGATTCAGGAAACTGATGCTGATACCGGATATCACAGACATCGGACTGATAGCGAGAAAAACCAGCCCTCTTAGTACAACCAATCCCACGATACACATCAAAACGCCTTTGGTGGCATCGCGGGTCACGTATCTAAAGGGAATCAACACGGGATCTGTAATGCGATAAATGAGCCTGTAGATGGGATTAAAATAAGCTTCATTTGGTTGAATCACGAGCCTTAGAAGCAAAAGGACCATGAATATGTCGATGACAGACTTGACGAAATACATCGAGATGCCTCCCATGGGGATCGGTATGAACGCAAGCCACCCTATCCCAACCTTTTTGGTAATTCAATACAAATGACATCGTTGAACAAGAAGGTTAAAAAAAACAATCAGCGCGAGGGACAAATTGAAATCAGGGTGAAAGTCGTCCCCAGGTCATCCATGAACCGGATCATTGGAAAGGAAGGGGACGTCTACAAGGTCAAAATCACTTCACCACCGGTCGACGGCCTCGCGAACAAAACGCTTATCGAACTCTTCGCCAAGAAACTGGGAGTTGCCAAAGGGAGCGTCGAAATCGTTTCCGGCCATCGCTCCAAACTCAAAATGATTCGTATATATGGGATCTCCGAGAAAGATATCCAATCACTCTTGAAATAAGAGATGACGCCGATAAGCCTCCCTGTCAATCCCTGAATTGCATATCATGAAGCTGACGAAAGCGTCCCTCTTTAGCCAGCAACTCCTCATGGCCGCCGGATTCCACGATCATCCCATCCTCCATAACGAATATCTTATCCGCCCTCCTGATGGTGCTCAACCGGTGCGCCACCACCAGGATGGTCCTGCCTCCCCTTAGCCTTTCGATTGTCTTTTGGATAAACTGCTCGCTTTCCGCATCCAGGGCCGAGGCGGCCTCGTCCAGAATCAGGACAGAAGTATCCGCCAGGATAGCTCTCGCAATGGCAATGCGCTGCCTCTGCCCGCCCGATAAAAGGGTTCCCCGATCTCCGACAACGGATTCATACCCTCCCCCTTGGGCCATGATAAAATCATGTGCATGTGCGGCCTTGGCGGCTGTGATGATCTCCTCCATACCCTTTTCAGGGTATGCGTAGCGGATATTGTTTGCGATGGTGTCATGAAAAAGTAAAACTTCCTGGTTGACGATTCCTATCTGACGGCGAAGGGACTCGAAAGTGACATCCCGAATATCCACCCCGTCAATGGTAATGCTTCCCTCTATGACATCATAGAATCGCGGAATAAGATCCAGAAGTGTGCTTTTCCCCGCTCCCGTCGAGCCGACGAACGCCACCATCTGGCCGAATTTAATATCAAGAGATATATTCTTGAGCACCGGAACTGAAGAATCATAGGAAAAACTGGCATCTTGAAATTTGATCGATTCCCGGTGTCTGGCAAGCGGTTTCACGTTTGGCTTTTCCCGGATATCGGGTACTGTTTTCATGATGCCGAAGACCCGTTCCGTGGCCCCTTGAAGAGTGCGAAGTTCATTATTCACCCTGGCCAAGCTCTTAACGGGCGAGTAGACACGTGAAAACGCGTAGACCATGGACATGAGTTCCCCAAGTGAGTGATGGAAATAGAGCTTTCCAATAATCAAGACCCCGGGCAAAACCAAAAATACGGTGGAATCCATCATGGGGCCGAGCCCCAGGGACCAGCGGTTCCAGTGCATGACTTTTTTATACAACTGATCGGTGAGCAGGTGAAATCTGTCCGATTCCCATTTCCCGGCACAAAAAGTCTGTATCACCTTGAGGCAAAGAAGGGTTTCCTGGTAGGCGGACGTCACCAGTGAAATGCCGTCCTGGACCCTTATGGAATGTTTCTTCACCTTTCTTCCAAAAAGGCGAATCAATCCGACAATAACAGGAGCCGTTACGAATACGAAAAGCGTCAATCTGTAATTCATAACAAAGAGGTACACCAAAAAAATCACGGCGGTGATGGGATGTTGCACCAGACCGATAAGGATGTTCGCGATACTCGCCTGCATCACCGAGAGATCTGCAGTGGACCTGCTGATGAGCTCTCCCGCCTTGCGCTTATGGTAGAAACTTAGGGGCAATGAGATAAACTTTTCAAACAGATCAATCCTCAAAGACATGATGGCCCGGTTGGAAAAGGCGGCTGCGGCCAGCTGACTCAGGTAGACGGTGATGGATTTGCAAACAACGGACAAGAACGCCACGAGGGTAAGCAACAGCAGAAGTCTGTTCGGAGAGATGCCGTCGACCAGGACCAACTCCGTCCGATGCCAGGAAAACCCGTCACTCCAATGAAACGCCACCCAGGGGATCTTCCACGTGGCCGGATCGGAGCCCGTCTTCATCCCCTCATCGACAAAAGGCTGCAAAAGGTAGGCGGGGACAACGACAAAGAGAGCGGAGACGGCCGTGAGGACAAGGGCAACAATGACCAGGCCTCGATGGACTTTTACGTAATGGGCGATTTCTTTTCCTAAAATGCGATCTATTATGTCCATTATTTTGTTTCTATTCCGGGGGACTCCCCTGCCCGATTTCAATCAGATGGCAAAGATACGATCCAATAAGCAGGATACTCCAGAGAAAAAATCCTGTAAAATTTTCAACAAATTGTAATTACCTTGTGGTGATCACTTGGTCAAGCCAAATCAGTCGGACTTTGCCTTGATCGTTGGATGCAGATAAGAAGATATTACAAAAAATCCTGGCACATCGTAGATCTCACTCTGCGGGAGAAAACCAAGTCTTCCGTGTAAATATGAAGGCAGCGTGGTTTGGGAGGAATTTTTGATAAGCTTAAAGAAAACAAGGAAGAATGACGAACTCCAAGCCCGGCCCTGTCATGTGGTCATGCCGGCCAGGGAGTGCATCTCGGAATCAATGGTGCTTGTTTACGCGGTATTCAAATATCAGGGGTTAAATGGGGATCTTGGCATGAACTAAAGAGCTCCGATCAGTCTTGCGATGACAATTCTCTGGACCTCGGAGGTCCCCTCGCCTATCTCCAGCAGCTTCTGATCCCGATAGAACCTCTCCACATCATATTCCTTCATCAGGCCATAGCCGCCGTGAAGCTGCACGGCATGGTTCGCACATCTGTACATGACTTCCGAACAGAGGAGCTTGGCCATAGCGGCCTCTTTGGTAAATGGCTTTTCGTTATCCCGCAACCAGCACGCCTTATAAAGGAGGAGTCGGGCGCACTCTATTTCAAGGGCCATATCCGCCAGTTTAAAGGCATTGACTTGAAAATTTGCGATAGGCTTATCGAATTGGACTCTTTCTTTGCTGTATTTCAGGGCCATTTCAAAGCAACCCTGGGCACCCCCCAGTCCCATGGCCCCGATTGAAAGCCTGCCTCCATCCAGAGTCTGCATCATTTGATAAAAGCCATGGCCCCTAGGCCCCAAAAGATTGTCACTGGAGACGCGGCAGTCGTCAAAATAAAGCTCACTCGTATTGGAAGCGCGCCACATAAGCTTCCCATGCATTTCACGGGATTCAAATCCGGGATGCCCTGCTTCAATGAGGATGCAGGATAGCTCCGGTCGTCCGTCTTTCCTTGTCCCGGTTCGACAGAGGGCCGTTACCCCGGCGGTAATATCCGTGGCCCCGTTGGTGATAAAAATTTTACTTCCATTAATGACCCATTCATCTCCGTCAAGAACGGCGTTTGTCTTTGTATTACCTGCATCCGAACCGGCACCGGGTTCGGTCAACCCAAAACCCCACAGGGTCTTTCCCGCACAAAGATCGGGCAGGAATTTCCTCTTTTGTTCCTCGTTTCCAAAATAATAGATTGGACCGATCCCCAGAGAGTTGCCTGCTGCAACGGTTGCCGCATGGGATCCGTCCACGCGGGCAATCTCCTCAGTGGCAATGATATAGGACACATAATCCATGCCCTGCCCGCCATAATCCTCCGAAACAAACATACCAAAAAGGCCCAACTCCGCCATCTTACTCATGGTTTCATAGGAAAATTCTTCTTTCTCATCCAATTTCCTCGCCACCGGTTTGATCTCATTTTCGGCAAATTGGCGGACCGAATTTCGCAGGATCTCCTGTTCCATGGAAAGGGTGAAGTCCATGATCGCGCCTCCGTCAAATAGGTCATTTTTCAGTGGATCAATAAAGCTTAATGTTTAGCATAAATTAATTTTTACCATAGATTAATATCCCAATCCTTGTCAATACCTTTCAAGATTTATGAAATGGACCTCTCGTATCCGTGCAAAGGCATTTGATACGCCTGATTACAGAACGATATTGAACTTAGCTTGCCGGAAATTTGCCAGCGACATTTTCAAACGATGTTTTCCCAAACCCTTTGAAGGGTTTCACTCCATCATCATGTTGACAAAGAGAGTGAACTTGACTTATAGTAAATATTTACATATACAAAATATTTAAAGAGAATTCGCTTTTAACAACATAACTAACTAATATAGCTAACGAAAGAAACGATATATGAACTTAGGCTCATTGATCCGAAAATACCGAAAAGGGAAAAAACTGACCTTGAAAACGGTGGCAGAAAAGGCCGGCATATCCGAGGGATTTCTCAGCCAGGTTGAAAACAGTGTGAGTTCGCCTTCGGTTGACACACTGATAAACGTCTGCTCGGCTATTGGCATCAATGCCGGCGATCTCTTGAACCGAGTGGAAAAGCAGGAGAAACTTGTCGCGATACGCAGGTCTGATTGGGAAGATGTAGATTTCCCTCACTCAGGCTTCGTAACCCGTCGCTTCTTTGCACCCGAAAACCGAACGATTGTAGACAGCGCCGTTTTGATCGTTGAAAAAGGCAAATCGATTCCGGTCCGCAAGAATATCAGAAACGGTCAGGAGGTGTTGTGCCTCCTCAAGGGAACCCTCGAACTCCTCAGCGGCGATCAGACGATACATATGTCAGAGGGGGATTCGGTCCATTTCTGGTCCAACCCTGAAAAACAGCGTATCGCCAATGACGGAGAGGGATTCGCTGTGGCCCTCTGGGTAGGCACATTGTAATGAGATTTCACCCAGCGCCCATAACCCGCCAAGAAACAGAAAGGAGTGAGCCGTATGATTACGTTTAGTGAAAAACAATTAAAAATCCCCAAATTAATGAGACCGGTTTATCTTGTCACCGCCGGGCAATCCAAGTTTGACCGTGCGATTCCTGAAAAACGCACGGAAGAACTATGCATCGATGCCTTGACCATGGCCGCGAGGCTCCTCGACAAAACTCCGGCCGAACTGAAGAGCTATATTCATACGGCCTATTATGGCCATTTCGCCGACCACTTTGGCGATCAATTGCTGGGTGAGGCAGTCATTCATGATCGTTTGGGACTGGATCCCCTCGGAAACATCGGGATTAAAACGGGGGGGGCAACCGGAGGGTCCACCCTCTGGGAAGCGGTCAAAACCGTGGCATCGGGTTACTCGGATTGTGCCCTGGCCATGGGTTGGGAACGCATGGACGAAGTCCCCACCGACGAAGGCAACCATCTTATTTCCTGTGCTGCCGATAAAGACTGGGAGACCCCTCTTGGGCACATCTACACGGGATATTACGCCGTCATGGCCCAAAAATACTGGCAGGTATTCGGAAAGCAAGAGGAATCCTTTCGACGTACCCTGGCCGAGATCTCCGTCAAACACCATGGGTACGCGCGCTACAATCCCTTCGCCCATGCCCCAATGAAGATTACGGTCGAGGATGTCTTAAATTCCCCGGTCGTAGCCTTTCCTCTGCTCGCCCTTGATTGCTGCCTCATGAGCGTCGGTGCAGCCTGCGCCATTATTTGCGACGAAGACACGGCTATTGAACTCACGAAAAATACCAAGAACAAGCCCCTGAGGATCTGGGTGAGCGCAGGATCCCACACCCTGCGCGTCGCCTGCCGGCGGGATATGGAGATACCTTTGCTGCCCAACGAAACAGCGGAACAATACGCCGACCTCGGCAAGCGATTTCCGGGCGGAGATCGTTACCCGGGGTTTACGGGCTTCTTGGCCGCAAGGATGTCTGCCTACTACGCTTACCGAATGGCCGGTATTACGGATCCCATAGAAGATTTTGACGTGGCCGAACTCCATGACGCCTTCACGATCAGTGACGTTCAATCTTACGAAGACCTCGGTTTCAGGCCTTACGGTGAAGGCCGGGACTATGTCGAATCCGGAGACTGCTACCATACCAACCCACACAACGGCCAACCGGGAAGGCTGCCCTCCAATCTTTCGGGCGGCCTCATCGGGTGCATGCACGCCGTCGGAGCCACCGGGATCATGCAGGCCTTTGAGATCGCCACGCATATCTGGAATCGCTGGGGTGAAATACATGGCGATCCTGAGCTCTGGAAAGCATTCAACAGGGAAAAACCCGACGATTGGAAGGATCTCCAGGTGAAAGGCGCCAAACGAGGGCTGGCCATCAGTCATGCAGGCGTAGGGTCTCACGTCACCGCCACGATCCTCATGGATCCGGACCACCTATTGACCCAGGATAGCTAGGGAGAGGAGGAGTCATCATGAGCATATTCGGGACCGTACGTGTAAAAGACGGCCATTATAAAATTAAGGGAGATTTTCATCATATTACCCCCAACACACCCATTAGAAACGAAAACGGTGATTGGAGACTCATGGGCGTAACCAATCCTAGGGAAATGATCTACATTCATACCTATGGGGGTGAAGCGGTCTTTTTCGAAAACCTTGGTAAAGGCAAAATCCTCGGCACCAAATGTGAAAATCCGGACTGCGATTTCAAGGGGACCGTCTACCTCCCCTTTCGCATCCACTGCGCGGACTGTCTTTTCAAAAACAAGGTCGTCGATCTCACGGATGTCTGCAGGACGACGGCAAAAGTTCACACCTTTATGGTTTGTGAGAGATCCGGCGCCTTTAATACCCTGGACAAACCCATCAAATTTATCAATGTGGAATTCGAGGGGGTCGACACGATACTGATGAGTTATCTCTCCCTGGGTGATCCCATGATCGGGATGCGGGTCATGCCTATTTTCAGGACCGTCAACCCGACCTATACGATAACCGATCTTTCCTGGGTGCCGGAGGGCACCCCGAAAAGCGCTTTGCCGGAAGGTTTTTCATTCGAATAGTCCCCCGTAAAACAAAAAAAGGGGTGATCCATCACCCCTTTTTTTATTCTTATCTTTTGCGAATTGACCCGGCCCCCGTCTTCTTGATCTGTCCGAATCCCGCGTTGCTTTGCTGTTATTTTATTCTTTACGTCCTACTCCAGGACCATTCTCATCTGCTTTACCTCCACCTCCGCACCCATCCTCTGGCAAAGTTTAGAGATCTCATGCTTTCTTTGATCCCCGTTCTCCCTGAAAGACACAATGATTTTCTCTATGTTTCTCAGCCTTATGACTTTTTCCAGTTCCTCTTTGCTGCCGAGGACGGGGTAACCCAAGATTTTCCGTTTATTTTTTCTGGGGTTGTCATCGATAAACCCGACAAGCACGAGCTTCAGGTTGCGGTTGTTTTCTATCTCCTTGACCACCATTTGACCGCCAACCCCGGCACCGTAGATCAGTGTTGGTTTTCCCTTCTGCTTCCCCTTCTTAACCCCTTCGTCGACAAGGCGAAAGGATAGTCTGGATAGAGACATCAGTATCAACAAAATGCCCCCATAGAGGATAAAAACCGCCCTGGAAAAACCCTGGAATCGATAGAAAAAAAGGATGCAGAGCATAGACAGCACAGTACCCGCGATGATGGCCTTGATGTAGTCGATCAAATCACTAAGACTCGTGCTCTCCCATATCCCCCGGTAGACCCCTACGACATAGAAACAAAAAATCTGGCAGGCCACCACAATGGGTGTTGAAATTAAAAAGCACTCAAAATTATCCCCGATGAGATAGTAAACCGGCCCCTCAAATCTCAGGAGATAGGCGATGTAGTATGCCGTGGCAACCATGACAAAATCCAGAAGGACCTCAAGGAGCCTTCGCCTGTAAGTAATCTTGACAAGAACAGGAGTAAAGCCGCCCCGCCCACTTTCCGAAAAAATGGATTTTTCTTCGTAGACCTTGACCTTGGCCAGATAGACCCAAAAAAAAATAACAAAGAGAAGGTAGAGGACAATAAAGACCAGGGTGGTCCCGATGCTCAAATAATTAATGGCCAAGGCGATAAATCCCGAAGCCACCGCAAAACTGTAGAGCACCAGGACGGCTCTTCTTTCTGAAAAGCCGATAGCGACCATGCGATGTGAGGAATGATCCCGTCCTCCCTGAGATATGGGACGCCTGAAAACCCTTCGCATGATGCTAACAAAGCCCGTATCCAGGATGGGTACGAATAAGATCAGGATAGGGATGGCAATAACGGAGAGGAGATGCCCCGCACTCCCACCGACCGAAGTCTTTCCGTTACCGGTCAGGGTCAGGCAGGCCATCATAAACCCGATAAAAAGACTCCCGGCATCACCCATGAAGATGGAAGCGGGATTAAAATTATAGACCAAGAAACCTGTCATTGCGCCCAAATAGACGGCGGTAAGGATGAGGGTCGGTCCGGCAAGAGGGCTGCCGGGATGAAGGTAATGGGTCAAAAAGAGAAAGGCGCCGGCAATAATGGCGACCCCGGCGGAGAGCCCGTCCATATTATCCAGAAGGTTAAAGGCGTTTGTGATCCCGACAATCCATAAAATGGATATGAAAAGATTGAGGGTCCTGAAGACGGTCCAGTCCAGTCTGAATCCGAAAAGCAACAATCCGGAGGTGAGCACGATCTGGGCGGCCAGTTTGTGCTGGGGGTCCATATTGACGATATCGTCCACTAAACCCAGGATGAACATGCCGGACGCGCACAGGACAAGGGGCAGGAACGGTTTTCCAAGAGACGGCCAGTCCAGAAGGAACACGGCAACCACCCAGAGCATCACGGTGGACACAAAAATAGCCACGCCGCCCAAGAGGGCGGTCTCCTTCTTGTGCCAGCGCGTATCCTTTGGAACAGACACCTGCCCCGCCGCCGTCGCCAGCCTCCTGACCAAAGGGGTCAAGCACAGAGAGAGCAATAAACCTCCGCCAAATAACCCGAGGTAATGGTATATGGAAAATATTTTCACAATTTCGAATCTCTGAAGATGACGTGATGGAGGACAGGTCCGGAACCTATCCCCGGCATTTCACCCAAGGACCTTTGACTGCCGGCCTATAACCAACGACTCCCGCTTTGAGGTTGACACCCTTGCCTCACCTGTATCGGTTATCGAGCAGGCCGTGGTAGAGTTCTCCCAGATCTTTTTCGAGCCTTTCCCTGGAATAACGACTCGAGATGAAACGTTTGGCCCTTGCGCCTAACTTCTCGCCGATCTCCTGGTTTTCCATCAGGAACAACAGGGCCTTTACCAATACATCGCTCCGCTCAGAAGGCACCAAAACACCGTTATGGGCCATTTTATATTCCTCCGGACCAAGTCTGTCAACTGATCCGAGAAGATCCGGGACGCCGCCTACTTCTGTGGCCACAACAGGTTTCCCGGCCGCCATGGCCTCTATCAACGTGACGGGGGTACCTTCATTTAAAGAAGTCAAAGCAATAGCGTCCATCGCCCCATAGATAAGACGGGTATCCCTTTGCCAACCGGTGAAAATAACGGAGTCTCCAAGCCCCAGTTCCTTGGCATAGTTCACCAGATCATCCTTAAGTTCGCCGTCACCGACAACAAAAAATCTGAAGGATCGATCGGTTCCCCGGTCTTTCAAAGTTTTGGCCGCATCTAAAAACATGCGGTGATTCTTCACGCGCGTGAGCCTTCCGACAATCCCGACCCAAACGGCATCGGAAGGATCACCGGCAAATAGCCTGTTCCTGAATTCGCCTCTTTCACTTTCCAGATCATTGAACCGGGAAAAATCAAATCCTAAGGGAATAATGGTCACCCTGTCGGCATCCGAGATTTTGAAACGAGAGCAGATGTCATGTTTCTGAAGTGGGCTTATCACAACAATTTTGTCTGTATATCTTGCCAAGAATCTTTCTATCCATATGAAAATATGGGTTTTAAGGAACCCAAAATAGCTATGAAACACATGGCCGTGAAAGGTGTGGACAAGCCTGATTTTATTTTCCGGTCGCCTGAAGAAATTACAACATATGCCGGCCAATCGCCCGAGAGTCCCGGCTTTGGCCGTATGCGTGTGAATGATCTGAGGGTCATACGCCCTGATGACTCGCCTCAGGGCCCGGAATGATCCGATATCATCGAAAGGGGAAATTTCTCTTCCCAGACCCGGAAGAATGCGAGGCGTTATGCCTTTGTCTTCAGCCAGATAACCCATATCCCCCTCGTGGGCACCCACGTTGCCGCAAACAAGAAGCGTTTGATAGGGGTCATGGGAAAAATGCTCGGTCAGAGATATGGCCTGTATGGCCGGCCCACCGATATTGAGACGGGCGATAATTCGAAGTATTTTAATAGGCTTCACGGAAGGTTACGCAATTAGAAATTCGCCGACGTCAGAAAGTAGGATAAACAATAAATGATGAAACCATTGCAAAAAACCGTCGCCCGGGACCCATTCAGAGGATACCTTCAGGCAACTTGATCGCTGTTAATTCAACACAATGGCCCATCGGGCTATTTTTCGATTTGCATCATGAGATAGATGCCGAGGAGCAAAAAGATAAAGGTCCCGATCCAGGCCGACAAAAAAGGGGGTAAAGAGCCAGAGAGCCCGAGCGATCGCGAAAACCCCAAGACCAACAGGTAGGCGAAACAAACGCCCATCCCAGCGGATACGGCAACAGGTGCCCCTCCTTTTTTCAACCCTATGGCGATCGGTATGCCCGTAAAGGCCAGAACGAGGCTGACAAAGGGTAGCGCCACTTTGACATGCATGTCCACAAGGTATCTCGCATTATCATAGCCTTCCTGTCGGACCTTTTGGGCATAGGTATGGAGCTGCCAAAGGCTCATTTCCTCCGGCTTTTTTTCGCTCTTTATAAAACTTTCCGGCGTTTCAGGCAAATCGAGATAAAGTTCGCTGAATTTTTTCAAACTGTAACCGCCGTCTGATTCCAGCTCTTGAACGATGCCCTCGCTAACCTTCCATTTTCCTTTTTCCCAGGCCCCATGACGTGCCTCAATACGTTTGATCAACTGAAAATCATTGTCAAAAAAATAGAGATTCGGAGATTCCAGTTTATTCTCCTTAAAATTGAAATGCTGAATCCAATAGATGGCCTCTTCGCCTCGGTACCAAATCTGGTTACTCCCGTAAAACCGGGAAGTGTCCCGTTTTTCGACTTCAATGGCCCAAATCTCATTACTCCTCGAACTGGTATAGGGAACCAGGATCTCTGACAACAAAAAAAGCCCTAAAGCAATTCCCAGGGAGGCCATTATAATGGGCTTGGAGAGGGCAAAAACACTAAACCCCGAGGCCCTTAAGGCCATAATTTCATTGTGACCCTTCAGAAGGCAGTAGAGTATGATCACGGAGATCAAAGAGGCGACCGGGGTCATCTGGACAATAATGTAGGGGGTTTTATAAAAGAAAAAGGAGAGCATGACCCCCTTTCCCACCCCGGCTTCAATAAAATTATCGATCTTTCCAAGGAAATCGATAAGCAGATAGATTGTAAAGAAAGAGAGCAGGCAGATGAAAAAAATCCTAAAATATTCTGAAAGAAAATATCTCGGAATTATTCTCATGCCAAACCCTGTGCCTGTTCATTGAACGTTACCGGCGTGCCCATAGCATTCATCAATACTCTGAAGCGAATCATTCGGTTTAAATTTTACCCCGTTGCGGCAACGCTAGGAGTTCCTCGGAGAACCGGCCGTCGGGAGGCTGGTGGAAAGTATCCGGATGCAAGGCTTGCGAAACCCTGAGGAACGAGGCGTACAGTGAAGTACGCCGCAGTGACGAAAAGTGAGCGTAACGCAACAGATGGGCATTTTCCGCCAGCCTCCTAGGGTTTGCAGATCTTGCATGGTACATAGGCCTGCTCCAGGGCCTCTTCCTTTGACTTAAACCATACCCGATTTCGTGGCGCGATACGCTTTTCGCATTGACTGTCACTGCGGTGCAACTTGTGAACACGGCTGTTCCCGATCCACTTTGCCTCCGTCTCATCCTTAACAGTCGATAGAGCGCTTGCACCAGGATGTCCTGAAACGGCAGTCTTGTAAGCCTTTATAATCGGTCGAGGAGCTAAAGGCCTTTCCGTGTCCTTTGGCTGTTGATCTTTTTTTGGTGTCATCCCTTTAACTTTGCCTCTCCAGTGAGACGCTCGATCTCGAAACCATTCGGCGATATTGACGACTTCCCCGCCGGCCGCTGTTTTCAGGAGAATAGCACAGCAAACTAAAAGGAAAATAACGGGAAACCACATACCAAGAAAGGGAGACAGTGTTCCATTCTCGCAAATCCCTCTCGCCCCCATCACGCAAAGATAATAGATGAGGAAAACCATCAACCCGAGGCCGATACCCAGGGAGCGACCTCGTGCCCTGATCTGGGCGCCCAGAGGTGCCCCAATGAGCCCCATAAAAAAGACGGCCAAAGGAATGGTAAAACTTTCCAACAAGTTGATGACCATTGTATTGTATCTCACTTCTCCTTTTGGCGTAAGCTTGATGCCCTGTAACAGTTCCCCGATGTACATCTCCTTGGGGGCTTTTTCCCTGGACGTCATCGAAGACATAAGGTCTTGAAGGCTTAGATTCAGATCGTAGGTCTTGAACTTCATGGTCCTGGCCGCGCTAAAATCCTTTTCCACTATAAAAACGGTGCCGTCTTCAAAATGGATGACAACCGCTTGATTCTCGGGAGAAAAAAGAATCCGGGCTTTTTTTGACACAATAGAATGAGTCATGGTTTTGTCCCGCTTGTCCACCACAAACACATCCTTCATAACCCCGTCTTTTGAAGACAGGCTGTTGACATAAAAGACAACATCGTCGAATGGTTCATAGAATACCCGTTCCTTGATGCTGACATCCGCCCGCGACTGGATGATCCGAAAAGCGGTTTCCTTAAAAGCTCGATTGCCCCAGGGGGCCCCAAAAAGAGCTATAAAGCTTGCCAAAAGGTAGCTGACCAGGGATAAGACGATGACCGGCGGCAACATCTGGTAAAGGCTGATCCCCAGGGAATTTAGAGCGATGATCTCACTGTCCTTGGACATCCGAAGAAAGGCGACCAAAACGGCGATAAGGCTTGCGGCGGGCAGGGCGAAAAGAATGACATTCGGAAGAAGGAAAAAGATAAGCTTGAATATGTGGGATGGATGCACCCCTCGATCAACGACCCACTCGGTAAGGGAGAGCATCCTTGTTCCCACCGTGATTAGAGTGAAGACCAGGATGGTGGATAAAAACGCGGGCCACATCTCATGAAAGATGTATTTGTGAATAATGACCTTCACGATCGTTCTCCGAAACGCAAAAAAAGCATGCTCTATGACAATAAAAGATGCACAGTATTCGCTCTTACTCGGCTTTCATTACCGGAGGGCACATGGACGGCCTAAATCTCGCAGGTTTCCGTTCCAAAAAGGCCTTGCCTTCACAAAATTTCCCGTGTAGAGATAATACGTAATTTTCCTTAAATGAGGATTCCTCATGGAAATGTCCCTCAAATATCGACAGTCAATCTTCAATGACAACTTACAAAACCTGGACTTCACACCTGAACGCTGTCTTGCGGTTTTAAAGATGAAAGGGCTTTATGCCCTGTAACATAAGACAAAGGCCACATAGAATCCATGAGAAGCTTCGCAGCCACAACTCATACAACGCCTTCCAGACCCCCTCAAGGAAGTAAGACCTTTTATGCCTACCTGATATTTCCAATCATAGTCCTCGGCTTTGCCGTCAGATTATTCGATTGTCTGAACGTTGGGATTATCAATCCTGACGGAGTCCTCTACATCCATCAGGCAAGGGCCCTTTACTATGGAAACTGGGATCAAATCACGACGTGTGCCCTGAATTATGTATCCATGTATCCTCTTTTGATTGCGGGGTCATACAGTATTTTTCACGATTGGATTCTATCCGCCCAATCCATATCACTTATTTTCGGCACCCTTCTGTTACTGCCGATATACATGCTGATGAGACGATTCTTTGACGAGCGAACCAGCGCCGTGACGACCTTGATCGTTTCCCTCATACCTGCCCTTGTGTCCAGAAGCGCAGATGTTGTAAGAGACCCTGTGGCCTGGTTTTTTGTCGCTTTCGGCGTTTATTTCTTTGTGCTCCAATTCGACTCCAAAAGATGTGCTTGTTTGACACTGAGCAGCCTGTGTTTCCTCCTGGCCGCCTGGAACAGGATTGAGATTATCGTATTTCTTGGTGCCTCCCTCATTTTCCTCTTTCTTTTTCAGCGTGAAGAAAAATATAAAAGAATCCTCTTTTTTATTGCCCCCCTTATCCTTCTGGTTCCACTATTGGCCCTTGTGCTGGGGACGATCGATTCATCCATAAATGACATTTTCCGCACCCATGCAATCATCAATAAGCTATTTCGTCCGATTCTTGATTACAAGAACCTGCGGTCTATCCTGGCCGTCATGATCCACCAGCCGGAAATTTCCCAACTTGAACTGTTTTTGGAAAAAGCAAGGCACCTGGTTTGGTTGATCGCCCTTGGGACTCTCATTGTTTACACTATAAAAGCTTTCTTTTATCCCTTCTTTCTTATCTTCGTCCTGGGTCTTCCTGGAACAAGAGCCAGAACAAAAAAAGACAAACGTCTTATATATCTTCTCTTGATTTGCACGTCCATGGTCGTGATGTTGTATTTTCATCTTTTGCAAACGTGGATCATTGACACCCGCTTCTTCGTTCCCCTCTTGATACCGGCTTGTGTCTTCATGGGTTTCGGAATAGAAAAAGTGTTTTATTTCACAAATTCCCGTTTCAAAACCAGGCCTGAAATAACATTTTCTATCATCTGTCTGGTTATCTTGGCTTTTGGATTGCCTAAGAATCTTGACACAAGGGAGGCCGATAAATCCGTCATCAAAAACATTGGAGAAACAATCGCCCAAAGAGAAGGAAACGATCACATAATAGATGTCGCCACTTCCATGCACATCCTCCGATGGACCTCCTTTTATGTGAATCTCGATTACCCTGGATCTCCCTGCCCCCAACCCTATAGCGATTTCAAATCCATTGTAGGCAAAGATTACAAATATTTTCTCAATACTTTAAAACAAAGAGGCATCAAGTATTTTATCTGGGAGGAAAAGCACTGGCCGAAAAACACCTTTGATTTCATGGCCACATTCGACCCGCGCCATTTCAAATCGATCAAAAGCTGGACTCATCCTGATACCGGTCAAATGATCCTCTTCGAGGTCATCCCCTGACAAATCGATATCTTGAGATGTTTGATTGTGAACATTTTTACTCTATGACTTCCGATCCCTGATTTCCTTGCCTGGCCCGTCATTCACATGCAATAAACAAATCCCATGTTTAAGCGAACCGGATCGGAGGTCAGCCGGTCTGTTTTGTCAGGCTTACGCAAAATACCGTCAGAGATGGAGGCCATTGTGTCCTTTCACTCCCTGAAAGAACGGATTTAATACGCTTAAGTATTGACGGTTTTTTCCATGGCAGCAATTTCAAATCAATTTTTTTTGCATACTGGGTGGAAAATATGCCGGGCCGATCTATTTGCTGAAGAAGATCGACCGCCAACTCGTCATCACAAGTGAAGTTATCTGTGAGTGTTTGTATAAGCTCACTCCCTCGTTCAGGGCTTATATCGTCCGATCCATCCAATGACACATCGAACGTCAAGACGAGTTTTCCACCATTTTTGATTATCCTATAAAATTGTTCGATTATATCTCTATAATCATTTGTATGTTCCAGAACTGAAATACAGTAGACGATATCAAACCTGCCATCATCAAATGGGATGTTCTTTAAATCAAAACATTGGAAGTTTGTTTCAAGCCCAAGGCGACGGTTTAATCTTAGGAATGTCTCCCCGTGTGATTCATCATAATCGCCGCAAAACGTATCAATAAATGGATACTTTGACTTTATATAGTACGGGAAGAAAGTTACGCCTGAACCGGCATCCAGCACGGCTTGATGTTCATGTTTTTCCAGTTGCGCCCTGATCCTGCTGAAAACGAAAGGATATTCCCATAACCGACTCCATTGATGCAGAGGATCTCTGACCCATTTCCTGATATATTCTTTTAAAATATCTTCGTTTGAAGATACAAACCGATCGGAGAAATTTTCCATGTCCTTGAAGTCAGCCGACTCCAGATTTGCCATATAATGCTCTATACCCGGTATACCTGCCGGCAAAGGGTGTTTCATCATTTATGTCTCTTCCTTGGGGGCTTCACTATTTCGGGTACACCATCTTCTTCATTTCCGAGATTTTTGTGTATAGTTTTTCATGCTCGTCTGCGACGGCGTTCCAGGAATAATTTGCGGCTTTTTTCCTCGCCTCAATTCCCAACCGCTTCCGTTCAAGCGGATCCATCAGTCGTTCTAAAATAACCGGAAGTTCGCTTGAGTGTTCGAATAAAAAGCCGTCGACCCCCGGCTCTATGAGTGACGATACACCGGAAACAGAGCTTGCGACAACGGGGCGACCGCATGACATCCCTTCTAAGATACTCATGCCGAATGCCTCGGAGCGAGACGGAAGCACAACGACATCAGCGAGGGCATAATACTTTCCAACATCATTAGAATGCCCTTCAAAGGTGACCTTGTCGGCATTTCCTGTTTTCTCCACGAGGTTCTGATAGTGTCGCAGCCTCTCCCCTTCCCCCACGACGAATAGACGCATTCCGGGGCGCAATGCCGTAATCAATCGATCCAAACCCTTTCGTCGAAACTCGGAACCGACAAATAGTACGACCATCTCATCATCTGTGATATTCTTTTCCTTTCGAATGCGCTTTCGTTGGTCCAGCACCGAATTCGGATTAAATTTTTCAGTGTCCACGCCCGGTGGAATCACTGTAATACGCCTGCTCCCGGGATAAAATTTCAGGATATCCCGCTTAATGGTATCTGAAACGGCAATGAGCCAGGGAGATTTCATCTGTCTGTTTTCAAGCCACAGATACAGGGCACTTCTCGGGCTCAGGTATACGCGGTGAATCCTTTTCAGTAGGGGGTATTTCGACATACTTCCCCTGTAAGAAAAGGTATGAATAGTCAAGATATCCTGAGCATACCCTCGTTCATGAGAGTGAATGACGTCGTATTTCTTCTCTTTGAGCATATCCGCGGTTTCCCGGGCAAAGGTAACTGAGTCGAGGACACTGGACACCCTGGATCCCTTCATCACATGATGGATACCGAGACCCGCGGCATATTTCATGTTAATGGTTCTTGCATAAAGATCGACCTCGTGCCCTCTGTTTAAAAGCCGCCGTGTGACTTCAAAGGCATATCTTTCAGAACCCCCCGTCGAAATAAAACTTTTTACAACAACAGCAATCTTGAGTTTTTCCTTTTTTTTGATCTCCATAGCGAAACAAAAGAGTATTTATGAAAACATGAACTAAGTGATCGATCGAATAGATAACCCTGTTCTGCAGTCATTGACACCCAACGTCAAAGCACCTATACTTCGGCCCCAATAGAGATTGAGACCGTTGAAAAATGCCCCCTTTTGCCCAATCTCGGCGTCAGGCTCAAATTTTAGTCCTCGAAATATTCGATGTATTCCTGCGGTTAAAATGTTCGCTTTCCTTGACCCTGAACAAAATTAAACATTTTTCAAAGGTCTCAAATTAATCATCCCTTACGGAACCATAGTGATTCGCAATGAAAATATCCCTTATCATCACGACCTTTAACTGGCCGGAAGCCCTCAGGGCCTTATTGAAGACGGCAATCCGGCAGAGTTTACAACCCCACGAGATCATCGTAGCGGATGACGGATCCGGCGACGAAACCGCAAAGGCTGTTCGTGAAGTCATGGAACCCTCTCAGATCAGGTGGTGCCACATCCGTCAGGAGGATACGGGCATCCGCCAGGGCAGAGTCAAGAATCTGGGAGTAAAACTCTCGACCGGTTCCTATCTGATCTTTGTTGACCACGATGTGCTGCTGCATCCCTGTTTCGTCGCAGACCATAGGGCCGCCGCACAACCGGATATCTTCCTCCAGGGTAAGAGATCCTTCCTGCCGGAAAGGTATACCAAAACCGTTTTGAATGAGGATCTCTTCTTACCACCCTCTCCGTTTCTTCGAGGCCTGGGGAACCGAAAAAACGGGATTCGCGCCCCGAAACTCGGCCGAATGCTGGGAAGGACTCACACCTTCCAGACCTCTTTGAGAGGTTGCAACTTGTCCATGAGTAGGAGTGATTTCCTAAAGGTGGATGGCTATGATGAGGTCTTTGACCAAATATGGGGAAGAGAAGATTCAGATATCTGTTACAGGCTTTTTCACAGCGGGGTCGGGTGCAAAAATCTCTGGTTTTCAGCCCTTCAGTATCATCTCTATCACCCGGTCACAAAAAACAGGCAAAGAGACCGTCTGGATGACGAGTTGGATAGTATCCGCAGGGAAAAGCGTAAACGTGCCATCAAAGGATTTTCGCAGGTCTCATCGGAAGGGGAAATCATCGCCGCCTCCAAGGGATTTTAGCGAGAGAGCCTCTTCCCGCAAAAAAATAAGTGAACCATCAACCTTTCCCTTTTCCATCACTTACAAATCCAACCCCGTGCCGCTGAAATTGCCTGCGACCATCACGACGGGCCATAGCGCCTGGATTTCTCAGAAATGATTTGACGATAGATCTTTTCGACCTGGGTCGCTCTACAATCCCAGGTTTCATTAGACGCCTGCCTTCGAGCGTTTTCAGCCATCATGCCTCGAGTTGCCGGATCAAGCAACCTTTTCAGGGCGCCTCCCATATCTGAAATGGAGGGATCACTTTCAAGAACAAATCCGTGAACACCGTCTTCTACAAGATCACTTGCCCCTACGGATTTTGCAATAATCGGCGGAAGTCCCGCAGCCATCGCCTCAAGGACGACCATTCCGAAGGTATCGAACTTCGACGGCATGGCAAAGATATCACTGGCAAAATAAAATTTTTCCACTTCTTCAGAAGGGCCGGCGAAAATAACACGCTCTGCGATTTGAAGTTGGTTGACCATCCTCTTATATATTTTAAAATTCCCCTTTCCTACAACCATTAATTTCAAATGAGAGGCTCTCGATTCTTCCCCTTCCAATGTGGCCATGGCCTTCAAAATGAGGTCAAGTCTTTTGATTTCGAAATTCATTCCCACAAACAGGACAACAGTATCTTGAGAAGAGAACCCATACAGTTTTCTGATTTTGCTTCGGATTTCCTCTCTTTTTTTGTCCTTGAATTTTTCCAGGACAATTCCCGGATGGATGGCGCGAACACGCCCCTCTAACATGGGGTAGAGTTTGAGGATCTCCCTTTCCGCCAATTGAGAAACCGGCATCACGAGTTGAGTAGATCTATCTGTGAAACCTTTCTTTTCCACCCAGGCCGTGCATCTATCAAAGAGGCTCAGGGATTTATGGCGCACTTCCCTTATCCACGTCTTGTGAGGAATGCCATGCATCGTCATCAAATCCATTTTAAAAATGCGTTCGTGGCTATGCACCAAATCATAAGATGGAGAAGAGGTCATCTTATTCGTAAGATAAGCAAACAGGACCGGCCGAAAAAACCGGGGGAAAAGAACTTTGGGAATCCTATGAAAGTTGATCGTCCGACTTTCACTGCTCCATTCGTTTGAAAAGACATCAATTGCGAAGTCCTCAACCCCCGACAGTCTTTCGGTGAGTTCGTAGACGAATCGTTCGGCACCGCCTAACAAACCGTATTTGGGGACGATCACAGCAATTTTAATCAATTTTATTTCCTGCTTACGATCTCTATGAACCACACGATCCATGACATTCATTAGGGGGCAAATCCTGATGCTGCCCCCATGAATATTGTTTCCTCGTCACTCCGAATTCTTCGGGACAGCAATAATCGCAAAACTCGATCCGGAATACATCTTTGAGATAAGGCGTGCAAACGGTTTGAGCAAGGGGATGGGGCTCAACTTCTTCTTAATCACATCCGAGTGATAGTTTTTATATTTAACAACCTTGAAATGGTGTTTATCAAGCAACATCTTCATGCTCCCATAATTAAAATGCCAGAAGTGATAGGGTAATGACCAACCATCCCAATCTCCCTTCAAGTATCGGGCATCCGTTCCTTCGTAGTTCGGAACATCAATCACTAAGATCCCATTTTTTTTCAGCCATTTTTTTGCTTTTAATAAGACCGATCTAGGATCTTGAGTATGTTCCAGAGAATGCCACATGGTAATGATATCGAAGTGATTTTCGGGTAAATCAATATCCAGTATACTCCCCGTTCTAACCGGCAGCTTAAGTTTTTGGGCAGCATAAGTACCGGCCCAGTCAGAAAACTCTAATCCGGTTACTTCATATCCGCGCATCCTGGATGCATAGAGGAAATATCCATACCCGCATCCGATATCAAGTAATCGACCCGACCCTTTTACTGATGAAACAAACTTAATTCTGTGTTTTTCACCGCTGAGCCTTTTTTTAAACCGTTGCGATCCTATATCCAAGCCTTCATCGTATCGCTCCTCAAAATAGTTTTTCTGATAGAGCTGACTGATTTCTTCTTGAGAAGGACGCGGATCAAGAAATCCAAGGCCACAGTTTATACACCGATACACTTTCCACGAATCCCTTTCAATCAACAAAACTTTTTCTCGATCCCCGCATAAAATACATTTTTCAGGCGCACTCTCCACTAAAAGCCTCCTACATCTTTAATCGATCATCAATTTTTTTGAGCTTTTCATCGTCTTCCTTAATTTGACTTCGTAACGATAATTTCAAGCGCTTTATATTAGAGTGAGGATTCCTGCCGACGTGTGTGTGATTCGATAGCCATTTGCCGCTGACGATGGCGTTGTTCCAGTTGATGGATGACCTCCTCCTCGGTCACATCGCGACGAGGCAAAAAGCGAGCAAGTAGTGCTTCAATGTCCGCACACGATAGTAATGGAAAGGTTTTCTTATGGTGAATGCGTTCGGTGAGCATAAACAGCATAGCCATCATGACAAGTGCCATATGGTGATGCCAGGCTTTCCATTTCCTCACCTGGTAGTCGGCCATTCCGCATTCACTTTTCGCATCTTCAAATACCCGCTCCACCCAATAACGCTGACGCTGCATCCACCCCAAGCGTTTCAGCGTCGTGTGCTGAGAGGCATTGGTCAGGGAAATTTTGAGATCCGAATTTTTCCCAATAGTCCGTGTGACGATCAAAAGGAAACAATGAGCCGTATCCGACTCGCCGTCCCACACATAAACTTTGATGCGGCAGCACCTAACTTTAAGACCCCCGCGCGTGGTGTTGCGAAGCGTCACCGTTCGCCAATGTCTTTTAGAAAGCGAGCGGACAACTTCACGGACTTCTATGCTTTTTTGATCGGTCTGATAGTTTATTGCAGGACGGCCGCGTTTCCCCTCCCTCTCGGGAAGATAGGGTTGAAGATCTTGCAGAAACACATGAAAATCCGAATGCAAATCAACAACAAAGGTTTCACCCATTCTATCAAGTGCGAGGCAAAAGCCCGGCCCCTTACCGTATCCAGCATCGGGTCCAACCCATGCGTAGTGAAAATTGTTTTTCCGAGCATTGCGCACAATTTCCAAAGCAAGCTCGGGTTTGGTACGAAACACGCGATCCTCTTCAGGAATACCTGCCCGCTCGCAACGCTCCGGATCCATCGTCCACTCTTCAGGCAAGTACAGCCTGGTATCAACCGGCGCAGAAAATCTACCCTTCACGAGGGCGCCGAACACCGCCACTTGGCCGTTATTGACCTTGCCCAACCGGCCCAACCACTGGCACGAGACTCCGACCGAACAACGACCCTGTTTCGCAAAACCGCTTTCATCTATCAAAAGGCAAGCATCGTGGTCATCACCCAAAAGCTCATCAGCATCATGGGCAACGTGATCAATCACCTCACGTTCATCCCATTTGGAGTGGGTCAGGAATTGCTCAAGATTGCGGGATTTTGTGCCCGGTACCACTTCGGCCATTCGATCCATGTTTTTACGGGAACCGGCTTGCATCAGACCGGAGGCGTACTGGCGAGCCTTTTCCGAGACATTATGGCGATAGGATTGGAAATGGAGATATAATCAAATGTTGTGTGTAGGTTTTCACAAAGGATACAAAGCGACTCCCGACGTCCCGCAAGCGGGACGGGTGGGGGGTTGCATAAGATTTCCTCCTTCGTTCAGCAGAATGTTTTCTTTGGCGTTAACATCATGAAAACTTTATATATTTTTTTAAACAGAAAAGCGATTACTATCTTTACCAAGTCAAATTAAGCTCGACTTTTAAAAAAGTAACCCAGGGTGAATTCAATGAGTCGAATAACAACTACACACTCTTTCTGAACCTTTTAAAAACCAATTGATACTTTTCGAGTTTTTGCCTGGACCTCTCCTTGTTGCTGAGAAGGCCGATCGTTATTCTGATCGTTAGAATTCTCCACAGTGCCTGAATAATATTTTTCAACCTGATACGTTTAATCGCCTTATTAGAGTAGTGCTTGTGGTAAAAGACAAATTCGGCATCCAGCTTTTTGTTCCATACCTGCACAGAAGGCACTCCCGTCTCGCTTTGCCCCCCCCAATGAACCACCACCGCGTCAGGGATATATCCGATAGGAAAACCAGCCTTTCTCACCCTCAGACACAGGTCTTGCTCTTCGCCATAAAGAAAAAATGCCTCGTCAAACCCCCTCAGTTCATTGAAAAGGTTCCGGCGCATTATCATACTGGCGCCCAGGACCCATGCAATTTCTCCCTTGAGATCTATCAAATCATTCTTTGCAGACCTTTCCCCGGGATAGTGCGTCTCCACAGACGGCTGAGGTGATCCATCCGGATTGACGATTCTTGTCCCTGCAAGGCCGATATCAGGATGTGAATCCATGAAGTTGCGCATTGCCTGAAGGGCTCCTGGTTTCAGTTCCGTATCCGGGTTGAGAAAGTACAGATAACGACCGGTTGTGACCTTCACCGCCTGATTGTTTGCCTTGGCGAATCCGACATTATTCTTGTTTGCGATAAGGTAAACTTTAGGAAAATCTTTCCTCACTAATTTAACGCTATTGTCCCGGGAAGCATTGTCTACAACGACAATTTCGGTTTTCCGGGGAGCATCCGCCTCAATGGAGCGAAGGCATATAGCCAGAAGCTCTGCCGTATTGTAATTAACAATAATGACTGAAAGATCGCATTGGTTTTCAGTGTTCAAGGCGACTATTGACCTCATTGAGTTGCACCTAGCGGGAGGGAGCCAACATGGCCCAGGCGGAAATCAATGCTGTGACGAATCCGATGAGACTGCCCCACAAACGCAAACAAAAAACACACCTTGGTAGCTTGAAAAGCGGGAATGTCAATACCAAACCCGGATGATAGCGTTTACTCCTCGCATTGCACATCTTCCGGCAGGAGATTGAAAAAACGTTTATCGCCTGGAGCTGACCTGCAAGGCTGTTTTTATAAGGAAATTGCAATAAATTATTTTTCAAATCCCTAACCTTGCTTCGTATCTCCACTCGCCGCACGCGGAACTCCAACATGAACAACCTATTCAGCCGACAATTCAATTCATGAAATATCGTCAGGAATTTTGCTCCTCACGTACCACCGGTAGGTATCTTCTGTCCCTTTCCGTAACGGAATGTTGCTTTTCCACCCCAATTCCTCCAAACGGCTTACATCAAGTAGCTTTCGAGGCGCACCATCAGGTTTTGTGCTGTCATAACGAATCTCACCCTCATACCCCACAATTTCACGGATCATCTCGGTCAATTCTCTAATGCTGATATCTTTCCCGACCCCGATGTTCATGATTTCATTGCCATCATAGTGATTCATAAGGAACAGGCAGGCATCCGCAAAATCGTCCACATGAAGGAATTCGCGTCTCGGTGTCCCCGTGCCCCAGACGGTGACGCATTTCTCGTCACCCATGTTGGCTTCGTGAAACTTCCTAATTAGGGCCGGAAGGACATGACTGGTCTCAAGATTAAAGTTGTCCCCAGGGCCATACAGATTCGTCGGCATCACGGATATGAAATTTGTGCCGTACTGCCGATTATATGACTGGCACATTTTGATGCCTGCAATCTTGGCGATGGCATAGGGCTCATTGGTCGGCTCGAGTTCTGAAGTAAAAAGATATTCTTCTTTCATGGGTTGGGGACATTCCCGTGGATAGATGCATGAACTTCCAAGAAGGAGCAATTTATCAACCGAGTTGAGATATGCCGCATGAATCACATTGGCCTCTATAATAATATTGTTATAGATAAAATCGGCAGGATAGCTTTTATTGGCCAGTATCCCGCCCACTTTGGCCGCTGCAAGAAAGACGTATTCCGGTCTTTCAGATGCAAAGAAAGTTTCCACCTCAACCTGTCTCATGAGATCCAGTTTCTGATGAGACCGGGCGATCAGGTTCACATAGCCTCCAGCCTTGAGTCTTCTCAGAACAGCCGATCCCACGAGACCCTTATGACCGGCCACATATATTTTTGAATTCTTGTTCATTTAGTATCCAGGGAGAAGTTATTAGTGACGAGTGATGGGTGGTGAGGAAAAAAACCGATCATCAGAGACTTTTCATCAAACCTATTATCATCTTTGATATCTCGTCCAATTCGGAAACAAATTTTTCGATATTCAAAGCATACCCTATTTTTTCGGCAATGATCATTTGTGTTTCCAATTCAGAAGGAGAACCTTGATCAATGGATAAAAATCGTTTAAATTCCTTTTCGTCGGTTCTTCCGGCGCCTTTGGCAATATTGGATGGGATGCTAACCGCAGCACGGCGCATTTGATTTGTCAAACCATAAAGCTCGTCTCTTGGAAATCCTTCGGTCAACTTATAGATTCAGACGACAAATTTATGGCCCTCTGCCAGACTTTGAGCTTATGATGCGCCTTCATCGCTTCTCTCGTTTCCTGATGTCCAAGACCCACTCGTCTCTAATCACTTGTCTCTCGTCACTCGTCACTCGTAACTCGTAACTACTTTCATATCACTCATCACTGTAGTTAAGTACTTTAAACCCACTCTCTTTGCAAAGCTGATCACGAGATGCTTCTTCTAAATCGGACTTAACCATTTGCGATACCATCTCATGAAAAGAAATCTTCGGTTCCCATCCGAGTTTTTCTCGTGCCTTTGATGCATCCCCCAAGAGCATTTTCACCTCAGTCGGACGAAAATAGCTGGGGTCAACTTCCACCACCACGTCCCCCGCGAGGAGACCTCGCTCGCTAAAGTTTACTGCATTGGCATCAGAATCTAGATTACGCAGCTGCGTCGCTTCACCAGGATTACTCGTCACTTGTTTCTCGTCACTCGTAACTGCTTTTATAACTCCTTTCTCTTCCACCCCTTCACCTATCCACTCAATTTCCACCCCGATCTCCCGAAAAGCCAACTCGGCCATATCCCGCACCGAATGGGACTCTCCCGTTGCGATCACGAAATCATCAGGTTCATCCTGCTGAAGTACGAGCCACATAGCCCTCACGTAATCCGCGGCGTGCCCCCAATCCCTCCGCGCATCGAGGTTGCCGATATACAATTTATTCTGAAGCCCAAGCTTCATCCGCGCCACAGCCCTTGTAATTTTCCTGGTGACAAAGGTTTCACCGCGTATTGGAGACTCATGATTGAAAAGTATCCCGTTACAGGCAAAGAAATTGTAAGCCTCTCGATAGTTGACGCAGATCCAGTAAGCATAAAGTTTGGCGATTCCGTAAGGACTCCTTGGGTAAAATGGTGTCTCTTCGTTCTGAGGTATTTCTTTTACTTTCCCGAAAAGCTCGCTTGTCGATGCCTGGTAAAAACGCACCCGGTCAGCCATGTGCAGGATTCGAATAGCCTCTAACAAACGCAACGTACCCAGGGCATCTGAATTGGCCGTGTATTCAGGCGTTTCAAAGGAAACCTTCACATGACTTTGGGCCGCCAGATTATATATCTCATCCGGCTGAACCTCCTGAACAATTCGAATAAGATTCGTCGCATCTGTCAAATCCCCGTAGTGCATGAAAAATCGAACATCATCTTCATGGGGGTCCCGGTAAAGATGGTCCACCCTAGCAGTATTGAAAGAAGAGGAACGCCGTTTTATCCCATGGACCTCATATCCTTTTTCTAAAAGATATTCAGCTAGATAGGCACCATCTTGCCCGGTTACGCCTGTAATTAAGGCCTTTTTCATGATAAAATCGTTTCACTTCTGATATTCAAATAAATTCCTTACTGGCCTTTATAAGGCATATCCCTGAAATTCATAATGTTATTTAGCGCGCTAACCGCGTGTACAAATGCTCATAACGTTTAGTGATACGGGAAATCTCATAATGTTCCTCTACCCGCATTCTGGCTGCTTCGGCCAGCTGTTGCCTCGTTTCCTCTCCCATGTCGAGCAACTCCTCCCAAGCATCGGCTAAAGCCCCGGCATCCTTCACGGGTACAACACGCCCAGTGTCCCCAACAATTTCCGCAGAGTCACCGACATCTGTAACAACGCAGGGAACCCCGCTCGCCATGGCTTCGCCTATTACATTTGAAAAACCCTCGCCCAAAGAAATACAGCATGCGATGTCTAATGCCGGGAAGATTCTTTCAACATCTCTCCGTTCTCCCAATAAATGGAACTTATTTTTGAAATGAGCCGGGATCTTTCCTGTCAGAGCAGGGTTCTCCCATGTAATGTCTTTACCTGCCAAGATAAAATGGGCATTTCTTCCTCTATCAATTAACAGATTCGCAGCATCGATAAAGGTCTGATGATCTTTCATGGGATCATAACGTGCGATAAATCCGATTAAAAAAGACTCACCGGTATCATGCTCCATGCGCAACTCCTCTAACAATTTCTTTTTTGAATTTTGGTCGGGTTTAAATTTGCTCAGGTCAAAGCCGTTAGGGATAATTTTCCACCTCTTCGCCTTGTATCCAATTCCAATATGATGCCTGACACCTGCCCGGGAATTGCTAATAATAGTTTGCGGCTTAAAAGAAAGCTGAGTACATAGCCTCACTATCCATTTTGTCGAAAACCGATATTTCTCAAAATCCATTTGAGAACATCGAACATTCCAGCAGATATTTTTTACCCTTGCCAACTTGCCGAATATAAGACCAACCAGATCAGCATGATAAAGCCATGTCTGCAAAACATCAGGGGCAAAGAATCGCAGTAAACTGTAAAGTCTAAAAAGGCCCAACGGCCTTTTCCGAAGGTCCAAATAATGCACTTGGATTCCACATTCTGTCAGTTCGACGCCTATACACCCCGGTCCCGAAAGGCATATCACCTGGTTCAGTAAACGATCGCGATCCATACCCAACAGGAGCTTCTGAAGCATCATTTCGGCCCCCCCTGTATCCAGCGTGGTAATCAGGTGACAGATCGAAAGCCTAGTGGAAGGACTCAACCGCTATCTCTCTTATAGGAGAAAATTTTCGCATAACATCCGCATTGTGTTGTAAAAAAGTATAAAGATAGTACAGCGAATGCTATGGCATAGTTACATTCTTTAAGTTCATCTAAGGCGGACAAGATACGTTTCTCGAAAGGAAAAAATAAAATGATTCGAAAGGAGATATAATTAGCAACAAATAGGCCACCAATCCATAACGGTGTCAGTGGTATTCCCAGATATTTTAAAAACGAATTCGTTTTTTTTGAATAATCGTTTGCCAGAGGCAAAATCACACAAAAGCAAAGCCAAAAGAAAAAAAAGTCTGTTCATATTCAGGAATAATTTATTAAAGAGTTCCGAAGTTTCCCAACCAAACAACCTTTGTCCCCAGCTTATCTCTTCCGCAAAACAAACAAAAAACAAAAGCCCCAATAGCAAAAAATAAAGAAGATAATAAAACTGTTCCGTACACTATAGCTAAAAAAAATGTCTTATTTTTCATTTTAAATCTTTTTATCTTAAACATATTCTATTGAAAGTACTAAGATAAATTGAAATAATTGACCGCCTCGCGTACATTCTCATTGAGACCTCAGAAGTGTCTCGTATTGCTTCAGTACTGCAACTGAATAAAATCTTAGCGGCAATCGCGAATTTTTTTCTTCATCTTGTTTGACTCGTAATCTTCTTTCGATTGCCTCGGCCAAACCGTCGACATCCCCTGCCGTTACCAAATCTCCCTGTAAAGAAGACTCCAGTATTTCATTTGTACACCCCGGGGAATCAAAGGCGACCACGGGAGTACCGCAAGCAAGGGATTCCAAAACAACATTGGGTAAACCCTCCCATCTTGAAGATAACACGAAAAGGTCTGCGGTAAAAAAAAATGGGTAAGGATTATCTTGCAATCCTGAAAGGGTGACAACTTCCCCCAATCCCAAATCTTGAATGAGACCTTCCAGTTTTTTCCTTTCAGGGCCCTCCCCTATAATCGTCAAATGAACATCAGGTTTCTGCTTGCCTATTATCGACATGGCTTCGATCAATAGGTCAAAACCCTTCTGCTCTGTCAGGGAACCAGCTGCAAGAATTTTATATCCTTTTCGTTCTGAGTCCCCACCCTGAAGCATCTTTTCCCTAATATCGTCAACACGGACGGGATTTGGGATGACCTCTATCTTACTCTTAGGGATTTTGAAGTTATCATGAAGATCTTCCTTTATGGCTCGCCCCGGGCAAACGATTTTTTCCGCAAAAGGATAAAGCATAGGGTATAACCACCTAAAAAGAGTATACTTTTTACCTTTTGCGAAGGAAAAGGTCGGCATGTTGCTTTCCCTGATAAACACTTTTGTGTGCCTCGGGATGAACGGCTTGATAAATAAAATAGCCAGGTTTAAATGGCCGATACTCGATATCACGACATCCGGTCTGACCTTTCGCAGAATTGATATAAGCCGAAATAGAGATTTTGCAACACGGTTATACCTTAGAGCATATATCCGTATGTCATGGGGAAGAAATTTTAGTAAAGGTCCCCTAGAATCGATGATAATGAGATGAAGATCAAAGAAACGCCGATCCAGGCCGGCAAGTAAGTTAAGAAAAACCTTTTCGGCTCCCCCGATTTGGGCTGAAGGAATTACGAACAGGATTCTCTTTTTAGATAAACCCGGTTGTTTACTATTGTTTATTCCTGGCAATTTGAAAATTTTATCTTATCACACTATGCATGATGAGATTTTGAAGTTTGAAGCAATGAATCTTCCTTACCCGCAGTCCCTCAGTCCTTTTTGAAGACAATGTTATAGTGAACCGCGAAGGACCGGTTAAAAAAAGGGATATTGCATATAACTCTCTCATCAGAAAGAAGATCGAATCCCATTTTTTCTAAGATATTTCCTAGCTTGGCGCTCGCAATCCTGAAATAGCGAAGGGATTTGACGCGAAGACCATGAAATTTAAAAAGTCTGATCAGTCTTCGTGCTGTTACAATTCTTTCGACACCGTAATCGATAACCTGACCATCGTCCAATGTCATCCGCCTGATGGTCTTAAAACCCCTTCTTTTCAATAATTGTAATTGCATAAACACATTATAGGCGTTTACCTCACTAATAATGAGTACCCCGCCATCTCGCAACAAGTCTGAAATCTTTCTCACAACCTTGAACCGTGGTTCCAAGTGATGGAATGTCTCTTCTAAAAAAATAATATCAAATTTTATTTCGTCATCAAGGTTGAGTAGGTTTGTATTCATATATCTGCATTGGATTTTACGCCCCGACTTTTTTTCTAAAACTTTTTTTCTTTCCTCCGCACATTGAATCCGATCTTCATTAATATCAAGACCTACGACCTCACACCCATCTTGATATTTCGCCGCTACATATAGTGATATGGAGCCCGTTCCGCATCCCAGGTCCAATACCCTTAGATGATTTCTATCTGTCCCTTCTCGTAATGCTTCATCCAGTTCCCGATGCCTGTCTGTCCATGCCCTTTTCAGATATCCGCTAAAATTTTTATAGTAGTTAGAGTAATATCGTTTGAAGACCTTTTCCGTCTTTCCTTGTAAAAAATCCCCTTCAAACCACCAGTCTAAAAAATCGCCTGCGTTGTCCAAGGGGACCCGATTTGCTAATTTATTCAAAAGTGCCCCTAAAAAAATTTAAAGAATCTTGAGTTTCCTCTTTTGCCCCATTTTCGCCTATCTCAAATAATACAGATGACATCCAACACATGTCAGGATTTTCTCATAGTGAGGATAAACTGACTTGTTGTAGCACGAGCGACCACTGAGTTCACCCCGATGGCTCCCAACCGCCTTAGAAGATAGAATCGAAGCCATTCTAGTCCTCCGAACTCAAAGCCTGCCGTGTACAAAAGGCTTTTCCATATAAACGGTTCCTGGTGTTTACACCATTCGATTGTAGGAGCAAAGGGCGATTTCAGTCGAAAAAAATTCCAGAAATTCAACCGTCCCGAATCACTGATGATAAAATGGCCCCCATCTCTCAACAATTCATTCACTTTCCTGAAAACACTCAAATATCTCTTCCGCGCACCATACGAGCTTGTCAAAGATGTACAGGCAAACTCATCCAAATGATTGATTGAACTGTAGGAGAATACGAGATCAAAAGATTTCTCTTCTCCCTCAAAATCCTGCAGGGGAACCCGGTAAAGTCTTAGGCGGTCTTCGGGGATTCGAAGGGCAAGTCTATGTCTCTCCAATCGCTTTGCAACGCCAGACCTTGAACCGCTAGCTTCGGGCTCCAAAATAATCACTCGCGCTGCACCATTTGCGAGCGCCCATAATGTAAAAAGCCCCTCACCCCCACCGACCTCCAATAGGGTCTTGCCCTGTAATCCATCAACATGCCTAAAGATCTGTTGACAGCGATGATCTAATACAGCATAGCCTCGTCCGGAATAGAGTCTGTTTTTATCAGCATATTTTCGGTATTTCTCATGTAATTTCGTCATAGAAAATTTATACCTAACCTAAAGACATTACTGTGATTTTTTAAAGATAGTGTTTAGATGAAGTACGTTCCTCCCTCAATATTTGCAGTCAAGCCAGTTAAGTATTTTTTTCGTCCCGTCAGGGATGTTCCCCCCATCCAATTCCAGAACATCCACCTTTGAAAAAAAAATACTTTGAATCTTCTCCACAACAGTATCTAAAGTCTCTTCCCCTTTAGCCATCATAGATAGTATCTCTGATTTCTGCATGTTTTCCAACCGCAAAGGAAGTCCCCGTTTTATCATTCTCTCCATACAGGATGGAATGCTTGATCTTACATAGACCAGCAAATCAGGGAGATCAACCGCCCTCAAATATTTAAAAACGCTTGTCATGTTCACTGAAATTTGAGGGAAAACGAATAGACTATAAATTCTATGCACAATACCCTCATCCAATAACGCTATTGTATTCCTTTTCACCTCCCGTTTGAGCACTTCTCTTTCAGCCAAATTCGTCGCAAAGGCTCCCAAGATAATTTTTTTATGCCTAAATGATGTGTACATTAAAATATCACACCATGGAATTGCACCCAATGCCGGAATATTTGAAAGTGCGGCTCTGGCAACGCCACTGAACTTTTTGATAATACCACCTACCCGCTTGTAACGATTACCCGTATGAATTAGGCCCAAATCCTTCCAATATTCATTAGGCAACCATGTATGGTAACCCCTCGTGTCAAGTTCCCTTCTAAAAGCCCCTGCCAAAGTAGACTTCCCAGAGCCGGGGTTTCCTGTAAATTCAATAATCAAAGGCGCTCCCAAACCGCTCTCAAAGTATGGCACAACACATTTTCTCGGTTGCTTGACGCATCTATTGCAGTAACCTTCCCGGTTGAAGCCATTCTTTCTGTGAAATCCTTGAGTCGATGTTCTTTTCCTTCCAGCTGATTTAAAGCATGCTCCGGTTTTCTGGCTAAGGCGAGTTCAGGAGACAAGCTCAGATGGATGTAAAAATCCGGTCGCCTCATTTGTAAGTAAAAATGTCGAATTTTCCCTCCAATCCAGACTGTTAAAGGATCGGAAGAAAATTCCTTTTCATTTTCCCAGACAATCGGTTGGTCGGCGACTCCTGGTATTGGGAATCGGTCAAAGAAAACGATGCAACCCCTTGAGGCGAGCCTAACCCCCTTACAGGAACGGTAATATCGGTCCCATGCATTCATCAGCTCAATCATCCCGTGGGCATAATGTCTCAAACGGCGCGCCCAAAATATCTTTGGCCAAATTCTGCGAGGAACCAGCAGCGGCACGACAGAAAGCCTTACAATCCGGTTGATTAAGGTGGGCTGACTACTGCCAAGATAGAATATGTTCACCCATAGCTTTCGACCGATGCGGTTCCTCAGACCCTCGCAAAGCGTGCTTTTTCCGGAACCGTCTGGACCCAGCACAGCCACAGTGGCGCCACCGGAGATATATTGTTTTCCACTTCCTCCGTTTACCTTTGCCAAGTACTTAAGGCTTCTCCTGCAAATCTTTACAAACATAGACTGAAGAGTGCCATATCTTCTAAATATTTTCACTGAGCGTCTAATATTTTTGAGCTTTCCGGAATTTGTTACCTCCTCGGGCATTCGCGCAGTGGAGATAAAGTCATCACATACCAAGGTTCGATTGAAAACCTTGTTGATGAATTCAGTAAACCTTGTCAGATCCGAACGTATCACAAGCCAACTGAGCTCTTTTATGTCTTGTATTTCCTGATAATTTCTCTTGAGAATCCGACGCAACATACTCCGCACCCAAAATTTTTCTTGTTTTACGGCCATCCGAAAAATATGAACGAAAAGCTCCATTTCGGGTGCAGGAATGTGAACGCCATTCATCATTTGGCTTTCTTCCAGGAAAAGTTCTTCGATCGGAAGGTGATAATCCTTGACAAGCGCTTGACCCATAACAAGTTTATAGTGGACATGTAAATGTATAAGTTTTCCTGTCTCTTGATCTAGTCCCAGATAATTCGTTATGGAAGGATAATCTTTCCATACTTCACAGCGAATCACCTTAAACCCCAAGCCGGTTACCAGATTGGAAAACAACCCAGCATGCTGCCTTTTTACCAACAGATCCAGGTCGGTATCACCGGCCAGCCCTTTATCGAGCCGCACATTGCTCTTCCAATGACAATATTGGATTTCGGAGGAATTCAACGCGTTGATGAGATTTCTAGCCAATTCAATCATAGGATTTTTCCATACCGATACAAAAAAAACATTATCATAATCGCCTGTATAAAATGGTCTTCCAGAAATCCATCCGGGCTTTGACAGCTACCGTTGTTGACAGATTATTCTTTACATATTTAACCGCTCTGTCTGAGAACTGTTTTTTTTCCTCCTCTGAAAATTGAAAATAGCCGTCGATTGCTGAAAATATTTCGCCAAGATTCTGGCCGTCAACCAGACAACCAAGGTCGTCCCTTTCAACGAAGAGATTGGTTTTCTTGGGGCAAATAACAGGAACGCCACATGCTAAGTACTGCCGAATTTTTTGTGAAGCATTCCCTATCCGTTCCACCCGTTCATACGTATCTAATCCGATCCCCACATCAAAGCAGTTAATGTAATATGGCGCCTGATTATAAGGAACAGTCCCGCACCACACAAAATTCCTTTCAGTTCCCAGTTGCTTAATTCTTTCCTTTAAATCAAAGAGTCCATTATCTTCACCAACTATCAAAATCCCACATTCGGGATAATGCCTTATTAATTCAGGGGAGACCTCTACGAGCTGTCGCGCACCCCTCTCAGAAGGGGAACCTCCAATGTATCCGACAATTTTTTCGTATTGTTCCAAGTTCAATTTTTGCCGTACATCACCCTTTTCCATCGGATGGAACTTCTCTGTATTCACGACATTTTCTACAACCCTGATTCGGGATTTCGGCACCCAGCTTGAATAAAACCTTTCATATTGGGCTGTGCAAACATCGACACCAATTGCCCACCTCACGGATTTTTCAAATAAATGCCCTAAAATTCTCCTCCGAATTACCTTCCAAAACCCCGTATCCGTTTCATCTTTTTTTCGACCCTTGTTTCCGAGAGTTTTGATAGTATACGGATACCTTCGCAGTTTAAAATACAACGCAGAAATTACGCAGCTATAGTCCATCCTGAACACAATAAGGTCGAATTTATTTTGCCGTGAGACTCTATGAAATGCAATTATCTGAGCCAGCGACACAAGAACAAGACGCAGATAATAGTCAATTCGGTAAGCCGACCGAAACGAACGGTAATAGTGAACATCTTCTATATTTAGATTTGAACTTGAAGCAGGCTGAGGCATAATAAACACGACATGTCTATCAAGCTCTTTCTTAATCGCCAACATGAATTCGAGTTCATTAACACCTGGCCCATTAGGTATAGACACATCCACATTTGAAATATAGCAAATTCTCATCTTTCTATACAGCACACTTCCTCAACGTCAAAATATATCCTTTTATTTCTTTGGCGATTAATTTGACTTTGTAACGATAATTACAAGAGGTTTATATTAGAGTATGGATTTCTGCCGACGTGTGTGTGATTCGATAGCCCTTTGCCGCTGACGATGTCGGTGTTCCAGTTGATGTATTATCTCT